>OHAN01000232.1_pt1 | contig 58697 bp, 100 predicted proteins | sample 1577121 | NCBI WGS metagenome assembly OHAN01 (sample SAMEA3541554, study PRJEB24748) | human gut metagenome | biome: human gut; feature: human-associated habitat; material: faeces | place: China | collected 2012 | reverse complement strand
TTTTTGAGGAGTGAATAGCAATGCTAAGTGATTTCGTAAAATATGTAAAACAATACTGGCACGATAGACCAGACAAAAGCACTCCATTATCAGCGCAAAGGCTAAATCATATCGAAGCCGGAATCAAGGCAAACAGTGATGCCTTGGCGGAAATTAGGAGAAGCTTTCTGGATGCTGTGTACCCTGTTGGAAGCATTTATATGTCTACTAATGAGGCTAACCCCGCAGATGTTTTAGTGGGGGCACGTGGAAACGCATAAAGGACAGGTTCTTGCTTGCGGCAGGTGATACCTATACGGCCGGAATTACTGGCGGTGAAGAAACTCATACACTGACAACTTCTGAAATACCAGATTTAGGTACTTTTGTAGCATTAAACTGGTATAATCAAGTGCAATATACTACGGGCATTTTTAAAAGTGGTGGAATGAAGACACAAGATAGAACTGCACCAGCAGGAACAGATATGGGAGAAAGTTATATAAAAGCTTCTGGTGGAGGACAATCTCATAATAACATGCCGCCATACTTGACAGTTTATGTTTGGCAACGGACGGCGTAGAAGAATGAACCTGTGAAGCCCTGAAGGAATTTAGAAAGGATAATATATGGCAAAATATAAAAGAGAAAAAGTATTTGCTAATTGGAGCGGATCATATCCATGTTTGTGTTCAGGGCAATGGACATTGATAGTAAATGGCAAAAATGTTTCTTCCAAAATTCCTGAAATCCTGAGAATCTCTAGTATGAACACCTATAAAACATATGAAACGTGGCGTTTTGGAGAACATTACGATGAAATATGGGAAGATTATGAAGACGGGTTAAAATGTGATAAGTGGATTGCAGATAATGATTATTGGCTTAAAAACATTACTGCTGATGCGGAAATAAAAAGAAATATCTTTTTTGCGATAAATGAAAAAGATTTTAGATCCGGAAGCTGCGGAGGCTGTATTTAAAATCATGTTTGCCCGAGGTAGGAAAGTTCGTTGCACCCACGCACCAATATGGTCAAAAGAGATGCTGTAGACGCGACGGCAGCCGGGCAATTAATATGGAGGAAAATCATGAAAAAATTATTTGTAAGTGTACCAATGAGAGACAGAACAGAGGAAGCAATTAAGACAAGTATCGAGAAGATGAAGAAAATTGCCGAAATTTGTGAAGGTGAGGCGTTGGAGCTGATTGATACATACATTGAAGATAATCCACCTGAAAATAATAATGCTGGTGTCTGGTATTTGGGTAAGTCACTAGAAAAACTGGCAGAAGCAGATGTGTTTATCGGACTTGATAACAGCTGGGACTGTAAAGGGTGCGAAACCGAGAGCAGTGTTGCGTCTGCTTATGGAATCAAGAACTATCGTATCAGAGCAGAATATGTGATTGACAATTATAACGAGCTTCTCAATTCGGTGCGTGAAGAAGCAGTGCCAACAAATTCATAAGAACATTACCGGCTGTAGTTAGATACAGTTGCTAACCTAAAAAATTATAGGCAGAGGTCACTAGCACCTTTGCTTTTTGAAAGTGGAGGTGCTTTTCTTTTGGCTTCCGAAAATCTGAAGCAAACAATCAGGGAATATGAAAATTACATACAGGCTAACGGTGTCGATTGGCGGGTTGTTCAGGCATACGCAAAGGCTTGCGCAGTGGCTATTAATGGTGAAAATGATATTCATTATGGATTACAACTTGCAAAGCGCTCAAAGGAGCTGACGGAGCGTTATTGTTTAGAACAGACAGGTGGTGCTATATGGGAATTGGAAAAATATGCATTTGAGTATAAGACAACCAATAAAACCATATTGGAGCTGATAGACTGTTTTTATTCGGTTTTGCTTTTAGAAGCTCAACATAAAGTGATTGACAGTTTTTTCAGGTATATAGAGCACAAAAGAGAACCGAAAGAGCGGTTTTATATGCCTAGGCGCAAACAGCTGCTTAAAATCGGTTTGGTGGATGCTTTACAGGGCATGATTGATGACAAGTACGACATTTTGTGCATTAGCCTTATTCCTGGTGCCGGGAAAGCTGGAAAGATGTCGTCTAAAGTCCTAACACCAAGCGGATTCATTGAAATGCGTGATGTAAAGGTTGGAACAAAGGTTGTGGCCGGAGACGGAGAAAAAGCGTCTGTTATTGGAGTATATCCACAAGGGAAACGCCGAATATACAGAATTACAATGAATGACGGAGGCTTTACAGAAGTTTCAGATAATCACTTATGGGAAGTACAAAATCGGTGTGATAGACAATTTGAAACAAGGACGGGAAATCATAGGACAAGAATAATAAAAACGGAAGATATGCTTAAAGATTTTATTATTGAAAAAGACGGAAGGAAAAACTATTCTATAGACTATGTTCCCGAAATTAAAGCCTTTGAAGAAAAAAAGTTTTATATACACCCGTATCTTCTTGGATGCTTATTGGGAGATGGTGGATTAAGTACAAAAACAATTTGCTTTACAAAAAAAGATAAAGAAATAGTTGAAAAAATCAATTCACTCATTGGCGGATATGAGTTTGTCCTAAAACGTGGAAGTGATAAAGATTATTATTTGCGCTCTAAAGATGCTGCAAAAAAACCCAACCTATTAAAAGAGGAACTAAATAGATTAGGCCTTCTTGGTACAAAATCTGCTACAAAATTTATACCAGAAGAATATCTATATTCAAGTCATGAACAAAGATTGTGGCTATTACGTGGATTGTTAGATACAGACGGATACGCAGAATACAAGGGAATAGAATATTCAACAGCCTCTCAAAAACTTGCGGAAAATGTAACAGAATTAGTACGTTCTTTGGGAGGATATGCGAGCTTAACAAAACGGAAATCTGGGTACAGAGACAAGGACGGCAATAGTGTTTCGTGCCTTGATAACTATAGGATTACAATTTTGTTTAGTGCAAATCATGATAATCCATTTTGGTTAGAGAGAAAAGCTAAAATATATAATCCAAAACGCAAGCTTTGGAAACGTTATATAAAAAATATTGAGTATGTAGGAGAAGAAGAGTGCCAGTGTATTATGATTGATAATCCTTGCCATTTGTACATTACAGATGATTACATTATTACTCACAATACTACCATTGAAAAATTCTTCAATGCTGCAGTAATTGGCTGGTATCCGAAAGACTTCAATTTGTTTTATTCCCATAGCGGTGATATTACCAGAATGTACTATGACGGTATATATGATATAGTTACTAATTCAGACGAATATGCATGGAATGAGATTTTCCCTGATTTGTATGTGACAAGTACAAATGCAAAGACAGAACAGTTCAACGTAGGAAAATATAAGCCGTTCCCATCTGTGCAGTGCACATCAGTAGGAAGCAAAAATGCGGGTAAAGTCCGTGCTTCTAAGTTTCTGCTGGTTGATGATATGATTGGCGGTATCGAGGAAGCATTGAATCCGGCTATACTTGAAAAGTTGTGGAGTAAGTATTCCGTAGATGCACGCCAAAGAAAAATCAAAGATACTGATGGTAAGAATTGTAAGGAAATACACATTGCAACCAGATGGAGTGTCCAGGATGTCATAGGGCGTATCCAAAAAATGTATGAAGGTAATCCGAGGGTAAAGGTAATTGCTGTTCCTGATGTTGATCCGGTTACTGGAAAGAGCAATTTTGATTATGAATTCTCAGGCTTTGACGAGGAGTTCTTTGCAGACCAACAATTATTGATGGATGATATTTCATACAAATGTCTGTATAAGCAGGAGCCTATTGAACGTGAGGGCCTGTTATTCCCAGAAGATAAAATCAGGCGATATTTGAATCTGCCACATGGTGTACCTGAGATTGTCACAGCTCAGTGCGATACCAAGGGTAAGGGAACTGATTATTTTGTTATGCCAGTATTCCAAAAATTTGGTGAAGATTATTATTGTGTGGATGCCGTGTGCGACAATACAGCAGATTATGAAATGCAGTATGAAAATGCGGCAAATATGCTTGTCAATAACGAGGTTATTGAGTGCGAATTTGAGAGAAATGCTGGTGGTGACCGTGTAGCAATGGAAGTCAATAAGCGAGTAGAAGCAAAGGGATGGATTTGTAATATCACTGATGTCCCTACTGAAACTAACAAAGAAGCACGTATCTTCCAGTGCTCAAACTGGATATTACAACATGTGATATTCAAAGATGCGTCAAAGTATACACCGAAAGAACCATATGGTGTGATGATGACGTTGCTTAAGCAATATTCTGTATCTGGAAAGAAGCAATTAGACGATGTTCCAGATGTATTCTCAAACTTTGCGCTTAGGATTACGCAAGGGAACAGGACAGCAAAGGTTGAAGCAGTAATAAATCCGTTTAGGAGGTTTGGATAATGGAAACGAGAGAGTATTTATCTTTAGTAGTAAGATATAATCGAATGATTGAAAATAAATTAAAGGAAGTTGAAAATCTAAGGTCTATTATCTACAGCACATCGGCTGTTCAGAGTAATGGTGATAGAATACAGACCTCGAAGAATCCTGACAAAATTAGTTCATATGTTTCCAAAATTGTAGATATGGAACGTGAAGTTGACAATATTATTGATAAGCGATATGAGATTGTTCAAGAAATTGAAAGCATTCCAGATACGAATATGTATGATGTTCTGTGTCAGAAGTTTATTTTGGATAAGGATTTAAAAACCATTCGACTTAGAGGTGATATTTCGCTTAAACAAGTCAAAAGGATTTATTACAATGCATTGGCTGTTTTTGAAAATATGTACGGGAATAAGTATTTAGGTGGCAAAGTGTCCTACAATGAGTCAAAATGACCCGAAATGTCCTCTTTACAATGCTTTATTTTGAAAAAACAATGTGTTACTATATACTTGTAAAAATCCAATCCATCCAAACGTGAGAAGCGCTACCATAATGTGGTAGCGCTTTTCTTATGTAAAAAGAGGATACGAGTATGAAGCATGAACCTAAAACTGTGTACTGTCCTAGATGCGGTATAAGAGTAGGCAGATGGGACGGGCGTACATCAACACCAGTTATTTGTATTTGTAAAAAATGCTATAGGCGTGTTATCTATTATCCCGATAATGATGATACTGAACTGAAAGAGAGACCTGAAAGAAAATGTTCTTCAGGCCTTACTTATATGTAGGTGAAAACATGAATTTTACAAGAAACACAATGAAATTCCAAGACCTGGTTCATGGAGTTTATGGACGAAAAATAGCATATACGGATGTCGATAAAATCACACCACAGAATGTTGTGAAGGTAATTGGTGATTGCATTGGTGTTTTCTATGGGAATAAAATTGCAATCAGGTATCTGTGGCGCTACTATAAAGGTGATCAGCCAACTTTATACAGAACGAAGATTACCAATGAGGACATAACAAACAAAATCGTTGAGAATCATGCCTATGAGATTGTCCAGTTTAAAGTGGGCCAGACATATGGAGAACCTGTGCAGTTTATCAGCCGGAAAGATGATGAAGCCATTAACAAAGCTGTTGATGAGCTGAACGATTACATGGTAGATGCCAACAAGCAGGAAAAGGACATTAAGGCTGGTGAGTGGCAGTCAGCTACGGGAACGTCATTCAAGGCTGTACAGCCAAAGCAAGGTGATGTTCCATTCCGAATTACAGCCCCTACTCCTATGAATACTTTCATGATTTACAATCGGAATACGGAAGAACCGATTCTGGTTGTTCAGGAACTGAAAGATGAGGATGGTCGGTATTACAAGCTGGCATTTTCTGATACCATGTCCTTCAAAATGGTTAATAGCGATCTGGTAGAATCAAAGCTGCATACTTATGGCGGTATTCCAATTGTGGAGTATCCAAATAACCATGAAAGAATTTCAGATATTGAACTGGTTATTTCCATGCTGGATGCAATCAACAACATGCAGTCAAACCGCATGGACGGCATTGAACAATTTGTACAGTCATGGATTAAATTTGTCAACTGCGAAGTCGATGAAGAACAGTTCAAAAAAATGAAGATGAGCAGGGCACTGGTAGTAACGTCCATTAATAAGGACAATAAGTCTGATGTTGATGTGATGACACAGGAGCTTAACCAGACACAGTGCCAGGTTGCGAAAGATGATTTGCTTGATAATTTGCAAGCCATACTTGCTATACCAAACAGAGAATCGCAAAACTCCGGTGGTGATACACAAGGAGCTGTAAGCTTAAGAGCTGGGTGGGATTTTTCTAAGACAAGAGCCAAGATGAAAGATCCAATCGTAAGATCATCAGAAAAAAGATTGGCAATGATTGCACTAAATGTTCTTAGAGTTGCCGGGAATGATTTAAAATTATCTATACGTGATTTTGACGTTCAAATAAGTCATAGCCCATTGGATAATTTATACACTAAGACACAAGCCCTTACTCAAATGTTGCAAGCAGGAGTTAATCCCAGAATTGCTGTGGCAACATGCGGATTGTGGGGAGATGCAGAAAAGGTATTTTTGCAATCTCAGCCATACTTTGATGTATTATATAAGACTATAGATTCGATAGAAAAAGAAAATTTGATTGATACGAATAAAAAAGAACCAGAGACTTAATTCTCTCTGGCTCTTTTGGCTACATATTCTGACAATATACTTACCATTAAGTTATTGAAGGAACGCAAATCTTCTTTTGCAATACCTTCAAGAGAAGATTTTAGGGATTTTTCCATTACAATTGTTGTTTTTACTTTGCTTTCAGATATTTTACCTTGTGGCATAATAACACCTCACTTTTTTATAAGTATAAGTTACCAGACAGTAATTGTCAAGTCGCTTGCAAGTTGCTAGCTATTATGGTATACTTAAAGAAAAGGAGGTTTGTTATATGAAAGGACATTACACACATGGGCTTACGGGAACAAGAGTATATAAAACATGGGAAAGTATGAAAGCAAGATGCTACAATCCCAATGACTTAAAATATCCACAATATGGTGGAAGAGGCATATCAATATGTGATGAGTGGCTTGGTGAAAATGGAGCAAAAAATTTTGCTACCTGGGCGTATTCAAATGGATTTGATGAAAATAAACATCAAAGGCAGCAAAGCATTGACCGAATAGACGTAAATGGTAATTATTGTCCTGAAAATTGCAGATTTACCAATGCGAAGGTTCAAGCAAATAATAAAACTAATACAATTTTTATTGAACACAATGGGAAAACGCAAAGTTTACAGAACTGGTCCAATGAATTAGGGATTAAAGAAGGAACTATACGTTGGAGATTGAAGCATGGGTATTCAACGGAAGATGCATTATGTACAAGCGTTAAGAAAATGAAGTCAACAGGGAAAAGGTATGAGGAATATAATGGTGAAAGAAAAACAGTGGCTGAATGGGCAAGGTTTATAGGTATTTCAGAAAATGTGCTTTACAGAAGATTACAAAGAGGTTGGACCATAGAGCGAGCGCTGAATACACCAGTAGGTGCGGACAAATGGCATAAAACCAAATAGTATCAACTAGAACCAAAATAATAAAGCAACTACTGAGTAATTCTTGGCAGTTGCTATTTTTATATCAACTGTTTCCAAAATGGAACAGGTTCAAACCATTTTAGGAGTGCCATATGGCGGTAAATAAAATTGATGAACTGAATATAACCGAACCGCTATCCTATGAGCAATATTTTGGAGAAATGGAGATAACGGAAAAGGAAAAGAAAGACCGAATTCAACTTGCAAAAGATATGGAAGTGGCTTTTTTACTTCTGTTTGCAATGGCAGTACAAGATGATGAGAATGCAGACAGCTGTTATCAGTATATTGATGATAAATATTGTCAGATTGCCACAGAGTACATGGGTGTAAAAGTAACTCCGGCATATATTGCGGAATACGCTGCGCAGGTAACAAAGTCCATTGTTGATACCACATTGGAGAATATCGACAGTGAGTATTACTTGTCAGAAGAAAGAGCAATGCTTCTGGCTGCGAATGAAGCGAATTCTGTTGGAAACTATCGCGAACAGGTAGAAATGATAAAAAATGGATACCGGTTCAAAACATGGCGTACAATGAAAGACAATCGTGTTCGACACACCCATGTGAGACTTGATGAAAATAAAATAGGAATTTTTGAGCATTTCGATGTTGGCGATGCGCAGATGATGTTTCCAAGAGATACGTCATTGGGAGCTGATGCCTTTCCGGAGGAAATCATTAATTGTCGATGCTCTTTAAGATATACGAAAGATTAAGCAACCTTTTTAGGGTTGCTTTTTTCTTATAAAAATTTGCACCTATGCGGTAAATAGGAAACTCAGCAGGAGCGACCTGCGGGAACAAAAGCGTGAGTAATGGAGGTAATTTTTTATGACAAGGGAACAAATCTTAAAGCTTTTTCCAGATGCAACCGATGACCAGATTACAAATCTGTTGAATCAGAACAACAGTGAAGTGGCTAGGGAAAAAGAAAAAGCAAAGGCTTATAAAGCTGATGCAGACAAGGCGGCTGATCTTCAGAAAAGAATTGATGACTTGGAGGCTGGAAACCTTTCTGAGGTTGAGAAGGTCAACAAGGCTCTGGAAGCGGCGAATAAGACAATTGCTGACTTGCAAAAGAACAATGCCATCAGAGATCAGAGAGAGGCTGCAATGACCAATTTTAAGATTACAGCTGAGCAGGCCAAAACGGTTGTGAAAGATGACGGTAGCCTTGACTACGCTGAACTTGGAAAAATTATGTCCGATAAAGAAACGGCTGCTGCACAGGCAAAGGAACAAGAGATTGCTAAAAATCAGGACATTCCGGGTGGTGGAACAGGCGGTAATAAAGCAAAAACAGATGCTGAAAAAGCAGCTGAGTCAATTGGAAAGTCACTTGCCGGAGTGAATGAAGCTGCAAAGTCAGTCGTAGATAGTTATTTATAGGAGGCAAGCAATGAAATTTACAGAGTCTAGTGTAACTACACAGAAAGAAATTTTAAAAAGAAGACTGGGCGGAGAACTGTTTGAAGAGATCACCCTCGATTCTACAGCTTTTACGAATCATGTTTGTAAGGCAGGAAATCCCATTGATGCTACTGGAAAAAAAGTAAATGCTGAATCTTCTGATGGGGCAGCAGTAGGAATACTTCTGACAGATGTATATGATTCAAACCCGAATGGAACCATTGTAAAGGCATTTGCATGTGTAAATGAGACCAATGCGAACACTAATGCGGGAATTACAATTGCTTCAGGAGTAAAAACAGCACTTCCGCTTATTGTATTTGAGTAAGAAAAAATGGTCATAAAGATTTGCGACCATTAACCGTATCGGTAGAAAGTGAGGACATGATGAATATTAGAGATGCGTATAGCGCTAAAGCGATTGCACTCGTAAATACAGAAGTTGCAAGTAACAAAATTGCATATCTTGGTTCCGGATTATTTCCGGCAAAAAAGAAAATGGGGCTTGATCTGAAGTGGATCAAGACATCTAAAGGTCTTCCGGTTTCCCTGGCACCATCAAATTTTGATGCTGTGTCTACTCTTAGAAGCCGTGAAGGTTTTAAGCTTACCGAAACAGAGATGGCGTTTTTTCGCGAATCAATGCTGATTAAGGAAGCGGATGAACAGGAAATTATGCGTGTTCAGGATAGTACGGATCCATATGCATCAGAAGTATTGAGCAGAATCTTCGATGATGCCAATACCTTAATTGACGGTGCTAATGTTGTTCCTGAACGTATGATTATGCAGCTATTAGCACCATCCGATGGACATCCTAAGATTTCCATTCAGGCAAATGGAGTAAATTATGCATATAACTATGATCCAAACAACACATATGCTACGAAGAATTTTGCTTCACTTGAAACTGCAACTGATAAATGGGACGATACTACTAATTCTGACCCATTAGATGATGTTGCTACTGCATTAGATGCGGTAGAAGCAGAAACTGGAGAACGTCCATCCATCATGATTGTTTCCAGAAAGACAATGGATTATCTGAAGCAGAATAAGAAAATCCGCAATGCTATTCTGGCACAAAATGTAACAGCTAACATTTTCATGAATGACAATCGTGTAAAAGAAGTATTCTCCAACGAGTTAGGAGTAAGCATTATTGTATACTCAAAGCAGTACAAGAATGAGGCTGGCACTGCTGCCAAATTCTATCCAGATGGATTTGCAACACTGATTCCTAATGGTGCATTAGGAAACACTTGGTATGGTACAACTCCTGAGGAAAGAACCCTTATGGGAAGTGGAGAAGCAGATGTATCAATTGTCAATACTGGTGTAGCTGTGGCAGTGACAACTACCAGTGATCCAGTACAGACAAAGACTACTGTATCTGAAATCGTACTTCCGTCCTATGAAAGAATGGATAGCACATATGTAATCAAGTGTTATTAATTGGAGGGCTATTACCATGAAGTTTGACCACAAAGTTAAATACAATGGCAAATGGTATCTTCCTGGTCAAGAAATTAAAGAAGTGGGTGAAACCGCTTCTTTACCATTTGACCAAAGGTTTACCAAAACAGAAATTAACAGAATGAGTACTGACGATTTAAAGTCTCTTGCTGCTGAAAATGGAGTTGTAGGATATGAATCTATGACAGGATCAGCACTGAAAGAGTATTTTATCAACTTGTTTGGGCTTTAGGAGGTTTTATGGCATATACGGTATTAGAGCAGGTAAAGATCCGGCTGAAACAATTTCATATCGATGATAGCTCCGGAACTGACATTACTGTGTTTGACCATAAAGAAGAAAATCCATTATTGGAGCAGCTAATTGTTCAGGCAACAGATGAAATCATGAGCAGGCGGATGTACCCAGAGAGTTATACAAAGGAACAAATTGAAAATGACATGAAGAAATATGAAAGTGTCATCGTAAATCTGACTGTGTATGATAGGTCGCAGGCAGGAGAGGCTTATATGGCATCTTATACAGAGAATGGAGTAAGCAGGAACTGGAAAGATCGTGATAGCCTTCTGGCTGGGGTATATCCGTTTGTAAAGGTTTTATAACTCCTCGATATCGAGGAGTTTAGAAGATTGTGCGTTATGATTTTGTTGAGGTTAACAAAACGATAGCAGGGGCACACTTTTTTGTGGCGGTGGGCAGTGTGTAATTTTTACAGCAGCAGGAGCTATGAAATGAAAGAAATTTTACTACAGACATATACATTGGCATTGCCGGTGATTTTAGGGTACATTGTTTGGCTTTTGCAACAGCAAAAAAAGGACAGAGATGCAAACAGCAAAGGTACCATGCTTTTGCTGCGTGTGCAGCTGATTGAGTATCACACTAAGTATATGAAAGAGGGGGAAATCCCCTCATACGCTTATGATAATTTTTCCGAAATGTATGACGCTTATCATGCTTTAGGCGGAAACGGAATGATTACTAAAATGTATAAAGAGATCCAAGAGCTACACTTTAAAAAAGGGGGCAAAGAATAATGGATATTACACAAGTCGGAACATCGTTAGCGATTGTGGTTATCTGCTATTTGGTTGGGCTTGGAGCAAAGACTGTAGACGGAGTTAAGGATAATTACATTCCAGTAATTGTTGGTGCTGTGGGTGGCATCCTTGGTGCGGTTGGAATGTATGTTATCCCAGATTTCCCAGCAACGGACATTATGACAGCTATTGCAGTGGGGATCGTAAGCGGGCTTGCCAGTACCGGTGTAAACCAGATTTATAAGCAGGTAAAAAAAGATGCTTGATATTAATAAGCAGAAAATGAAATGTTCCCGCAAAGGACAGCGTATCATTGTATATGAAAAAGAAGAAGATGGAAGCATAAAATACTACATTGATGGGGATGGGAATAAGATACCGATTATTGCTGATGAAAAAATTGGTTATTCCGAACCACAAGAGTTTTATGCAAACATCAGCAACAAACTTAGTGAGGTTCTTGTTAAAGAATTTGGTATTGATGATAGTAGCACTTATGTCCAGATTGTGACAGACAAAGGTTATCTATCACTGACTGCCGGGGACATGGTTTGGAAAAAGTCAGCTGTGGGATATGATGCTGATGGTGGCGTTGACCCACTGACTGCGGATTACACGGTCCGTGGTGTAGCTGACGAGGGGTTGACCGTAGACTTGTTCTTATTACAAAAAGTGGTGAAGTAATGACGGGCCATACCATAACGTTTAACCTTTCAGTTTCGTCCGTTAAAGCCGCTATAAAGGACTTAGAGGACTATAAAAAGGATTTGGCGAATAAGTGTAACATGCTTAGCCAAAAATTGGCTGAAAAAGGCGTGGAGATTGCCAAGGCAGAAATCATAAGTCTCGATGCTGTTTTTACAAGTGAACTTTTGGAAAGCATACATTCTGAAAAAACGGGCAGTGGGATATGGGCTGTGATAGCAGGAACTAACCATTGCGCGTTCGTAGAGTTCGGAACGGGACAAGTTGGTCAGTCTTCGCCATATCCATATGAGTTTCCGGATGGTGTTTCATGGGCTTATAATTCAGGGCGCACAATTCGGCAGGCTATGGAAGATATTGTCATCCATGGCAGCACATTTGTAAAAGCCGGCGAATATTACTGGACTTACATTGGCAAGGATGGGAAGCTGCATATCACAAAAGGCATGCCAAGCCGACCATTCATGCACAACACAGCAAATGAATTGAGGGACATTATAGAGGAGACAGCAAGGGAGGTGTTTGGCGCATGATAAGTGTAAATCAATGGGTATATGACCTTGAAAAGAAAATATTCTCAATCGTGAAATCCAGGGCGAGTGAGAAGCTTTCTGGGAAATACCCGAACATTTACTTTACCGATATTGAGCAGAACACTTCTAAGGCCCTGTTTCCTACGGTGTACCTGCATGAACTCCCTGGTGTTGAGAAAGCACAAGACCTAGAAGGGATCAGCGTGAATGCAGTACAAGAAACGTTCCAGGTTGATGTCATCACTAATACAAATCAGAGTGATGCAAATAAGGTTATGGCAGTCATAGCCGATGAGTTTAAACGCATGTGCTTCTGGATAACTGCAATGCCGGAGTTTTCCGGTGACAATGGAACGTACAGAAGCACGATGAGGGTGCGGCGCATTATTAGCGCAACAGACATTTTGTAGTAAAGGGCTTATGGCTCTTATTTTTTTATGAAAATTCAGGAGGTAAAAATATGGCTACAGGCTTAAAATCAAGGATTGCTTACAAAGAAACCAGCACTTCTGCAACTACAGGCGAGTATTGGGCTGGTACTTATAAGCTTTTGCTGAGAGCGAAGAGCATTCCGTCTCCATTCGGATCTCAGAATATGGTAGACACATCTACACTGGAGGATCTTGTAGAGACTCAGGAAATGGGAAGACGTTCTGCTGGTTCTATGGAAGTTGAGGGCGCTTTTGAGAAAAAGTACAAAGATGAGATGGTGACCAACGAGGGCAAGAAACTGGACTTTATCATTCTGTATGGAACAGACGGTAAGGGTTCAGAGGGAATCTGTGGATTTATCGGTCAGGAGTCCTTTGCACCTGGCGAAGCATCCGATGATCATCTGACTGGTACTGCAACGGTATCTGTTCAGACGGTTCCGAAGTGGATTGAGGATGATTATGACGTTGCAGTTGTTGAGGATGAAAATGGTTATCCGACAAGCATTACATTAACTAAAAAATCATAAGTAAGATAAGTGGGGCATTCTACGGAGTGCCCCCTTTCCTATGTATACCATAGGGGAAAGGGATAAAAATGACTACAATTAAGTTTGGAGATAGAGAATTAAAAATCAAGTATGGCTATGAGGCTACAATCAAGTCTGGCATTATTCGTGATCTGATGAATATGGATAATATTTCAGGAGACATGGAGTCAGTGGAAAAACTTTTACTTTTCTTACCAGAGATGCTTTTAGTTGGTCTGCAAAAATTCCACAAAGAAGAGTTTGGTTATGAACCGGAAAATAAAAGTCAGAAAGACGCATGTCTGGAAAAAGTATATGCGCTTCTGGATGATTATTTTGATGGTGAAGATGGAGACATGAATACCTTGTTTTCTATTTTACAGAAGGAGTTGCTTGAGAATGGTTTTTTATCCAGAATGGCAAAAGCCAAAAAGCAGAAAACGTCTCAGGCAGTTTTGGAAACGGCAGAGAGCAAAAAGAATTAACCTGGCAGACATATTGTAAAGAAATACGGCCGTATTGGTTAATGGTGTCTAAAGGTTATGGATTGACAGTATCAGAAATAGACGAATCATGCCCGACTGATTTACAGCCATATGCTGAGGCTAATATGCTTGAACGTAAACATAGAGATGTAGAAGCATGGATGCAATGGGGATCTTATGGGTTATCTGCCGTTGGGGTTGCAATTGAACGCAATTTGGCAGGCAAAAAGTCAAGAGCTAAGTATATCGAACATCCAGTATTGGATAAATACAAAGATAGCTCTGATAACGGTAATGTTGAATCTAATGAGGAATGCGCTGTCTATGAAATGAAGCAGAGAATTAACTTGCTAAGGCAAGCTGGTCTTCCTGAAGGGCCGGATTAAAGGAGAATCTATGAATGAGCGTAGTTGACAGATTAATAGGAATTGCAAAAGCAGAAGTTGGATATCTTGAAAAAATGTCAAATGATATTTTAGATAGTAAAACCGGCAATGCAGGTAGCAATAATTACACAAAGTATGCCAGGGATATTTATCCGTCACTTCAAGGTCAAGCGTGGTGTGATATGTTCGTAGACTGGTGTTTTGTACAAGCCTTTGGTTCAGTAAAAGCTAAACAATTGTTGTGTGGTGGCTTTAGCGCTTATACTCCTACGTCTGCACAATATTTTAAGAATAAGGGCCAATACCACAAATCTGATCCCAAACCAGGAGATCAGATTTTTTTCCGCAATTCGTCAAGAATATGCCACACCGGAATTGTAATAAAAGTTTCCGGTGGAAAAGTCTATACGATTGAAGGTAATACCAGCAGCGGTGCAGAAGTTGTCGCTAATGGTGGTGCCGTCTGCGAAAAATCGTATAATCTTAACAACAGCAGAATTGATGGATATGGAAGACCAGATTGGACCCTTGCAGAAAGTAATTCATACACTGTTGGATGGAACCATGATAGCAATGGTTGGTGGTATGCAGATACGAAATCAACATATTGCAAAAATTGTTGGAAAGTTATCAACCATCATAAGTATTATTTCAACAAAGATGGATATGCAGTAACTGGCTGGCAAGATATTGGCGATAGTTGGTATTACTTTGAGCCTAGATCAGGACATCCATATGAGTGTGCATTGTACTTGACAAATTCAGATGGCAAACAGGATGTGGGAAATTTTTAAGTTTTAGGGAGATAGGTGTAATTGCTTATCTCCCTTTTTTTGTTTTCAGAAAAGAGGTGTCAAATGGGAGCAGAAATAGATTCTCTTGAAATAGCGGTCAAAACTACTGCGAATGAAGCAAATAAGAGCCTTGATGGATTGATAAAGAAACTTGGTCTCGTGGCGGAAGGACTTTCGGCACTTACAAAAGATTCCGGATTATCAGATTTTTCAAAAAAGATATCTGATCTTTCTAAAAGTGGAGGGCTTGATAAAAGTGTAAAATCTCTTGGAAATGTTAAAAGTGCGGTTACGGCAGGCAATAAGTTAGGTAAAACTTTTGCAGACAGTATCATCAGGGGATATAAAATCAAAGATAAAGAAGTTCGGGCAAATATTCAAGAAATGACACAATCTCTTGCCAGAATGAATATTGGTGAGATTGCATCTGGAATGGATAATCCAGAACTTTTGAAAACTTTTGATAAATTAGGTGATACGGTCAAAAAGAATGCACAAGTTTTGCAATCTACCACTGGCGAATATGAAAACTTTTTTAACCATTTCAAAGGTCTAGGAAAAATTGATATTCCTAAAAACGTTATTGCCGAACTTGGAGATGATTGGAAAAGTTTACGCGCTACTGCAATGGGATCGTTTAGTACCGATGGGTCTGGAATTGAAATAGATTCTATTTATCAGGAAATGTCTGATAAATTTAAGGATTTATTTTCTGGTACAGAGGACCAGACGCAGCAGTTTAGAGAAATTATTGCAGCTGTCAAAGCTGCCAGATTAGATGCTACTAGACTGGTATCTGCTGGTTCAGAAGGCGCAAATTTCAATGAAGATGACATGTGGAGTGACTTGTTTGATGGCATGAAAGAAATGCGAGAAAAAATGGTTGCTCAGATGTCAGGTTTTTCAAAAGATATATCACGCACTGCTGAAGAAATCAGAGAGCAGTATGCAGACTTGGGAAAAGATTTTACCATGTCTGGAAATGAGAAGCAGATTGAAAATAAAATCACTTCTTTAACTAACAGTCTGGAAAATGCAAAGCTGAAACAGCAAGAACTAGAAGCATCTGGAAATACAGATGGCAAGACCTATGAGAATACTGTTGCAAGCGTTGTAAAGTATGAGAATCAGATTGAATCTCTTACTGCACAGCTGGATAACATGCGTGAATCTGCACGTTTAGCGGCTGAGGAAGCTGCAAAAGTGACTGAGAAACAGGCAGCAAGCACAGGGCCTAATCCTAATGTGTTTACTGGCACAATTAATGGTGCATCATCAGAAAAACTTGATGATATGTTTGATAAGGATGATATATCGTCATATTTTGGAGATAACATTGAAAAAAGCGCTTCTGAAGCCCAAGAGTCTGTAAAAGTAGCTGCTTCTGATATGCAATACAATGCAGATGCTATGGCTCAAACGTTCGGCGAGTCAGCTGCGCAAATTAGAGATTGGGCACAGGCAGTAAGCGAATATGGAAAGTCTGCCGGAATGACGTTGAATGATCCAGCGATGTTCCAAGACAAAACGTCAAGCGGTGAGAATAATGCAGATGCATCACAGGACATTGAGAAAAATACAGAAGCGGCAAAACAAAGCATAAACAGTTTATCTGGCCAGTTGCAAAACATGAAAGACATGATATCTCAGTCTTTTAGAGACTTGGCAAATGGTAATATCTTTAAAGGGCTTGCAAGTTCAGCTAAAGGTGCTGTTTCTGATGCTGTCAGAAAAATGCCATCTATTGGCACAGCGGCTAGAGCAGCAGCGGGTGTAGCAAAGAAAGCCATATTAACTGGTTTAACTGCACCATTAAAGGCAGCTAAAAAGTCAATACTTTCATTAGCTTCTGCACTTAAAAGCAAGCTTATTAAAGCGTTCTCTGGACTTACAGGGGCAAGTAAAGGCTCTCATAATTCATTGCTAAAAAATCTAGGAACCATGCTTAGATATGCAGTAGGAGTGAGGACCTTATTTGCATTAATCAATAAGTTGCGAAAAGCTTTTGTTGACGGTATGCAAAATTTGGTCAAGTACAGCAGTGAGACCAATGCCAGCATGTCATTGCTGATGAATTCCACAAATCAGCTGAAAAACTCTGTAGCAGCGGCAGCATCTCCACTTCTTAACGCACTGGCTCCGGCGTTAAATACTATCATTCAGATGTGTATTAATGCGGCAAATGCTGTTAATCAGCTGTTTTCTGCGCTTACAGGACATGGTACATGGATTAAAGCCAAGAAGCAGACACAAGACTATGCTAAGAGTCTTGGAAAGGCTGGGAAGGCTGCTGATGACCTTAAGACCCATACACTTGGAATTGATGAGCTGAATATTGTTGACCAAAGCAAGAGTGGCGGATCTGGCGGTAGCGGTGCAAGCGCCGCTGATATGTTTGAGACTGATGAGATTGACAGCAAATACAAGGAGTGGTCTGATAAAATCAAATCCATGTGGGAAGCAGCAGACTTTACAGAACTTGGTTCTGCCGTTGGTACTTGGCTTAAGAACGGCCTTGACGCTATCCCTTGGGACGGCATTCAGGAGTCTGCCAGAAAGATTGCATCCAGTATTGGAACCTTTATTAATGGATTTGTTGAAACTGAGGGGCTGGCAACTTCAATCGGTACAACCATTGGTCAGGGAATTAATACAGCTGTAGACTTCGCAAATACTCTTTTGGATGTTACACACTGGGATTCCATTGGAAAATTTATCGGTGATGGTCTTAATGGGATTGTCAACTCTGTTCAATGGGATGAAATTGGACAAATGCTTGCAAATGGATTAAATGCTGTATTTACGGTATTAGAAAATGCTGCGACAACATTTGACTGGACTAATTTCGGAAGTAGTCTTGCGCTTAGTTTAAATACATTTGCATCAACTTTTAGCTGGTCTGGAGCCGCATCTAGTCTTAGTTCTGTTGTCACAGGTTTGCTTGATACTTTGATTGCGCTTCTTGACGAAACAGACTGGGGAGCTTTTGGCGAAGGAGTCATGGATTTTCTTGTAGGTATTGACTGGGAAGGCCTGGCAGAGAGATTAGTGAGCTCCGCAGTGCTGATTGTAGAGGGCTTATATGGATTTTTAGCCGATGCAATTACTTCGGTTAACTGGCAGCAAATTGGAATTAGTATAGTAAACGAATTAATTAAGATTGTAACCACTATTGATTATGCTGGTCTTGTAAGCAGTGCGTATACATATTTAGGCGCTGCTATTGGTGCATCACTTGCCTTGGCCGCAGGTGTTGGACAAGCTGTATGGAATCAATTGGTTGCTGGATTTAATGCGACTATAGCATATTTTGATACTTACATTCAGGCTGCCGGTGGAAATATTATTCAGGGCTTATACAATGGTATTGTAGATGCTTTAAAATCTGTAGGTCAATGGATAATTGATAATATTTTCACTCCGTTTATTGACGGATTTAAGGCGGCGTTTGGTATCCATTCTCCGTCTACGGTTATGGCTGACATGGGTGGGTACCTCATGGAAGGCTTGATTAATGGTATCAAAGACGGTTGGAATAATATCAAAGAGAGTGTTGGTACGGTAGCTCAAAGTGTCATTGATAAATTTAAGGACATCCTTGGTATCCATTCCCCGTCTACTGTCATGGATGAGAATGGTGTTTATCTCATTGAAGGACTGCAAAATGGTATTTCCGGTACTATAAATGATGTTTATGACATATTCTCTGAATCCAAATGGAAAGAGATTGGGCAAGGTATGCTGGATGGTTTAATCAAGCCATTTGAGAGCAGTAACGGTATTGATACAATTAGCACATTTGCTACTGACGTATACAATACTATTTCTGATACCCTTAGTGAGTCGCAGTTTAGCACGATTGGTACTACTGCTGTATCTGGTCTTGCGTCAAGTTTTACTACTACGGCACTGGATCCTATTTTTGGCAATCTTGAGACATCGTTAATGAATGCATGGAACCAAGCTGCTGTATGGTGGTCTGGAACAGCAATGCCAACATTTTTTAGTGCAAATGTTTCTCCGTGGTTTACCACCGAAAAATGGAAAACTACAACGGACGGAATGAAAACAGGTCTTATTGCCAAGTGGGACGAATTTGTATCTCAGTGGAAAACAAAAACTAATACGTGGTGGAATACTAACGTAAAAACATGGTTTACCGTTGAAAAGTGGAAGGAACAGGGCGATCACTTCAAAACTGCACTTCTGGATAAATGGGCTGAATTTGAAACCCAGTGGAACACTAATATCAACAATTGGTTTACCAACAATGTGTCTACCTGGTTCACAAAGGAAAAGTGGGAACCATTTGGAACCAATATGAAGGACGGTATCTATTCTGGATTTAAAGGCATTGTGAAAGAAGTTGGAGATTTAGTCAATGGCATGATTGACCTGTTCAATACTGGATTGTCCAGAATTGCAGAGTCTATGAATGACCTGATCAGCGATTACAATGAGGCAGCAAAGGAAATGCAAGAAGATACCATTTCACATGTATCTTTCAGAGCAATAGCTCATGTTGACATTCCTAAATACTCTGTAGGTGGGTTTCCAGAAGATGGTCTGTTCTTTGCAAACCATAATGAGATGGTTGGTCAGTTCTCCAATGGCAAAACCGCAGTAGCAAATAATGAGCAGATTGTAGCTGGCATTACTGCAGGAGTAAGAGAAGCTGTTGTAGATGTCTTAGCTCCATATTTGTCCCAGATTGCAGAAAATACCAGGGAAACTGCTGACAAGGATACGTCAATTAGTCTTGACGGGCGTGAACTTGTCAGTGCTATTAACAGCCGAATCAGCAGAAATGGATTTAGCTTCACTTAACTATGTCCGTTCCATTGATGAAGTACATGTCCATAATACTGATATAAAATAACCTACCTGCATAAGCAGTAGTCCAAGAAAGGCGGTATCAGTATGTATGAATTAGTGGAACTTAAAGGAAACGATGTATTTACAAATAGTAAGGTGATTGCAGAAGGGACAGGAAATCAGCATCATGCAGTAAGAGAGGTAATCAAGAAATACCAAAGCGATATCGAAGAGTTCGGTACTTTGCTCATTTTAAATGAGGAAAGTTCAGGTGGAAGACCCATGGAAGTTATTTATCTGAATGAAGAGCAGGCAACTTTTGTCATTACCCTTTTGAGAAATTCCAAAACAGTAGTCAAATTCAAAAAGGAACTTGTGCGTCAGTTCTATGCCATGCGCAAATTTCTTCTGGATAAACAGTCAAAGCAGTGGAACGACACCAGACTTGCCAACAAAGAAAACCGACTGAAAGAAACTGATGTGATTAAGATGCTTGTTGATTATGCGAAAGAACAGGGCAGTACGCATTCTGATAAACTGTATCTCACATATACAAAGTTGGCAAAATCAATCATTGGTGGAAATCGGGACACTGTATCGGTTACCGACCTGAATAACCTGACGTTAGTTGAAAGCATTATTTTACAGACAATTAGAATTGACATGTCAATGGGAATGCCATATAAAGATATTTACAAGGACTGCAAAGACAGATTGGAGAGATTTGCAGATATTGCATACTTGACAGCATAAGAGGCCATCGAGCCTCTTTTCTTTTGCCCCTTTATGTGATACAATATCCACAAATATTATATAAGGGGTGGATATTATGAAGTGTCCTAAGTGTGGAAGCGAAAACGTTCTAGTTCAGAGCGTACAGACTGGAAGTGTATCTTCTGGTAAAATCGGAGTACAGGAGTCTAAAAAGCAAAAAGGGTGCCTGTATTGGTGCTGCTGTGGTTGGTTGTTTGACTTATTATGGTTTGTCTGCATCGGTTGGTGGACAAAGCTTGCTTTTGGTTGGGAAAGAGGTTCAAAGGGACGTATTAAAGAAAGAACCATTAACGAAACCAGAGCCACATGTCAGAATTGCGGTCACACATGGAAAGTTTAATATTGGCATGAATTATCAGGGAAGCTAAAAACTTCCCTGATTTTTTTATTTTGGGGGTTGACAGTTTGTTGCTACAATGTTAATATAAAGATATGCAAAATGTAGCAACGTTCTGAAAGGAGGATGAAAAAAGTGTCGCCTAAAACAGGGCAGAAAATTAAGGATAATACAAAGGATTTTATGCTTAGAACTAGACTTGACGATGAAACATTAAAAAAACTTGATTATTCAGCGGAAAAGTTTAATGTAAGCAGATCCGAAATTGTCCGAAGAGGTATTGAAGATGAATACCAAAAGGCAAAAAATAAGAACAACTAAAACTTTGGCGGGTCGAAGTTGTTCTTACACGATCACATCCACAAGGGGATATGCACTAATAATGTATCATACCTCTTGTGGAAAATCAATATTTCACAGGAGGTTTTTTATGAGAGAAAAACTTATTGAAGCAATCATCAACAATCTGGAACATACCAACGAGCATTTTTTGAAATGCATCCTTGCGTACACTAATAGACTGGCAGACCGCCAGAAAGGCGGTGAACAGTAATGGATGAATTTGCAAAGATGATTTATGAGCAGTGGTTTCATTCTGATGAAGCGCAAGATTATACATGGGGACGGGAATATGATGATGCGTGGAAAAAAGTTTATGAGATTTTAAATCCAAAGCTGGCCAATGAAATTGAAAGTTCTATAAACAGGTGCGTATTTGATGTTCAAGAGAAGTCATTTATTGCAGGTTTTGCCTATGCCTGCAAGTGCCTTTCCAATGGAAAGATTGAATTTGGGGGAGGCATGAAAAATGAGTGAAGTCATTGCTATTGAAAGGAGGGCTACCGCAATCCCATTGGCTTTAGACAATGGGTAGTTCACCACTTCACAGACCTTGGAAAAACTGCAGACGATTATCTTGACCGCTTGGAAGAACTTGACAGATTTTATTTTGGTAGAAGATTGAGGTAAATGCGCAAGAAACCTTGATATTCCAGCCTAAAACAGGTATAATAAAAGGGTAAAATTTAGCCGAATCCATCAGCTTTGCCCAATAGCCGTTGCGGGAAAAACAAGGCTTAAAGGATAGGACGAACTGAGTAAGGACGGCAAAAACAGTTTAAGAATCACGCTCACTAGATGTAGAAAATCTATGTCTGGTGGGCGTTTTTTGTTGCTTTAAATACAGAAGGAGATAATTGGATGGAAGGATTAAAAGTAACAGAGTACAGATGCCAGAGAGTTTTAACCACACAGCAGATTGCGGAAGCGTATGGAACGGACAGAAAAACAATCTCGTACAATTTTAACCACAATATTGATCGTTTTATAGAAGGAAAACATTTTATAAAACTTGAAAATGAAGAAAAGACCCTATTTGTGAACCGTCTGGAAAATCACGACGGTCTGAAAAATGCAAAAACAATTTACCTTTGGACAGAAAAAGGTGCTTTTCTTCACGCTAAGTCCCTGAACACGGATCAGGCGTGGGAAGTGTATGACCGCCTAGTTGACAATTACTTCCAGAAGAAAGACGATAAGATGAATATGCCGATGTCTTACCGGGACGCTATCGCACAGCTTTTGGAAAGCCTGGATCGGGAAGCAGAGCTACAGGCACAGCTTGATACAAGCAAAGATTGGTACTCTATCAAGCGAGTAGCAGCACTGAATAATGTTTCTTGGAAAACATTCAAATGGAGAAGGCTAAAAGAGGCTGGGGAACGTATGGGGTACGAAGTCAAGAAGATCTTCGACGCTAATTATGGGTCGATTAATGCTTATCATAAAGATGTTTGGGAAGCTGTTTATCCAGATTATGAGCTTTAAAATGGCTTTTATGACCGTCAAAATATGCCTAAAAATGTGATCGATGAGTGATCGTTTTGGTGTACGTTTAGTGATTACTTTGGTGTTCAAGTAGTGTTGGGTATGTGAACCAACTGGCGAACTGATATTGATAGCCGAAAAAGCTAGTAAAATCAACGGTTTGCTAACTTTTTGAAAAAATATTGAACCAACCAACGAACCACCAGATGAACTACCTATTGAACCACCTAACGGACTACCTGTTGAACCACCACTTGAACTACCAGGCGGACCACAAAACAAGAATGTAAGAATATAAAGAATGTAAGAATATAAGAATGTAAGAAATTAAAAAGAAAAAGATTATTACTTACGTAATAATCTAAAAAGAAAAAGTCCCCTGATTTTACCTTTGGGGGCAGAAAGATTACTGCCAATAAATGGAGGTGTACCTAATGGCGCAAACAACAAAGGTTACTGGATCAGGTCTAACAGCTTTCCTGAACGTGAATGGATATGACTTTCCTTGTCCTAAGGCTGGGTTTAGTTATCTCATCACAACGACTGTCAATGCCGGAAGAAATGCTAACAATGCCGTCATAGGTCAACGAGTGGGTAGAGATCTGTATAAGCTGAATAACCTTGAATGGGCCATGCTTGAACCGGAAGTCTGGCAGATGATGTTGAGAGCAGTTGAACCTTTTTACATTCCGGTAACATTTGAAGATTATAGAACCGGAAAGCCGATAACCATAACAATGTATCCTGGAGACCGTGAAGCTAAACCATTGTACGCAGATCCGGAGAGCCATATAGTAACCAAGTATGAAAACTGCAAGTTTAATCTGATTGATTCAGGACTGGAGTGATAGCAAATGCAAACTGTAAGTGCAGCTTATAAAAAAGCCATGCGAAAACCTAATAGGAATCGTGGTTATATCACTGCCAGGATTGGTATTATTAGTTCCATAGCACAAAATAATATAGTGGCAAGTGAAGCAGACAATGATTTCGCTTATTTTGCAAATACAACAGCAGCATTTAAAGGCAATACAGTTAGCCAGGTATACGCTACACTGGAAGAAAATTTTGCCAAGGTTGACGGCACAATGTATTTTCTTCCAGAGCAGGATGACGGATATGCCTATTACAATAATGGCTTGGTTCCAGATAAAATCCAAGGCTCAGTATATATTAACTTTGACGGCAATGTGGCAGACATAAAAGGCTTGACAATTGATTTTGGCGAATATTACCCAACTTCATTTACGGTTCAATCTGATAATGGCACACAAGCCTATGAAAATTCTTCCCGGAATTTCGTTACAGAAGATACATTCGATGCTATTTCTTTCTTGCGGATAACCCCACTGACAATGGTTAATGGGCATGGAAGAATGAGGATTTTGGAATTTACATGTGGAATTTCAAATACTTTCTCAAATAAGCAAGTGAAATCATTTACTTATAAGGATTATGTATCAACGATTTGTGAATCGCTTCCAAGCCAAGATATGACTTTGACTGTAGATAATCAGAATCTATATTACAATCCAGATAATCCAGAATCAGCAGTTGCTTATATGGAACAAGGACAGCAAATGAAAGTGTCATTTGGATATGATCTGGATGGGACTAGGAATATTGAATGGGTTCCTGAAATTACAGCATTTTTAAAATCTTGGAGCGCAACTGATACAGAAGCCAAGTTCACAATGGTTGATGTGTTTGACTGGAAATTGAATGAAACATATTACAGGGGATTGTATAGACCAGAAGGAATCTCTCTTTATGATTTGGCATTAGATGTACTGGAAGATGCCGGTATGAAAACAGATGAGTACGTGGTTGATCCATATTTGCAAAATGTTAAGGTATATAATCCTGTTCCTGTGGTAAAACATTCAGAGGCATTACAGATAATCTCAAATGCAGGCAGATGCGTATTAAGCGTTGACCGGCAAGGAAGGGTATGGATAAAATCATCATTTTTGCCAGACATGTATGCCAGTGCCGGTATTGATCTTGTATATCCGAGTAGATTTTTGTATCCAGGAGAGGATATTTTACCGGCAGGCATTAAAGCTGCTAACAACGAGACCAAATTTAGCCATGTTGAGAATGTTTTGAAACAAGATCAACGTATAGGCTATGCCATATATAGTAATGATTTTTCATTGGTTGACGGATCTGTTTTGTTTCTGCCGGAAGATGAAGCGGAGTATTCAAAAGATACAGGGTACGTTAGTGATAGTATAGCGGATTCAAATGGTGATTTTGAAGATATTCCTAAAATTAATATTGACTTAGAAACAGGATACACATGTTTTGGATTTTCCATTGATTTTCGTAATGTAGCACCTCAGAAATACCATATTATCACTTATTATCAGCAGGAACAGGTACAAGATATTGAGATAGTAAATCCACAACTGCATAGTGAGTATAAAGAACAACTTGAAAAATTCGATGAAATGGAAATCGTTTTTTCGAAAGGATATCCTAATGCAAGGATAACGGTTGATAAAGTATCATTTGGAGACTCAACAGATTATACGCTGTCACGAGATTTTAATTTAAAAGGATCTCCTGTAGCTACTAGGCAAGAAAAAATTCAGTCCATTACGGTTAAACGAAATATATACAGTATGTCGCAAGCGGAAATCACTGAATTGACATCAGAAGAATTGACACTTGATAGTGAAGAAATGACAAAGACGATATATTTTACAAATCCTGCATATGGACTGGAAGTATCTGTTACTTCAGGAACAGCAGTGGTCGAAATAGTATCGAGCAGCAATTATTATGCGAATATCAAAGTTACAGGTACAGTCGGGGATGCTATTCAGATATCTGTAAGCGGATACGAATATGTGGTATCAGAAAAGTCTTATACTGAAAAGCACAATGATACAGGAGTGAATAAGACATGGAATAATCCGCTCATTAGTGAAGAAAAGCTGGCGAAGGACCAGGAAGAATGGTTAGCGGAATATTATCTAGGCGATGTCGATTATCAAATACCATGGAATGGAGACCCGCGTACTGATGCTAATGATTTATTCTTTCTGGAATTGAAAGACAGGGATAAGACAATGATACGTGCATATCAAAACGAGCTAAATTATAGCGGTGCTTGGAGCGGCACATTAAAGGCTAGAAAGGTGGTGGGGTAATGCCATGGATACAACCTAAAACTGATTGGGAATCTTCTGACAAATTCAATGTCAGTGATTACAATCGGATAAAAGGGAACTTGAATTTTCTGCATGAAAGAGCAGAACAATTTTACCCTAATTTTGGAATTATTGATATGGGAGCTGATAAAGGGTATGCGGATTATCCGTATGCCAAAGAAATCAATAATTTTGAGAAGAATCTGGAAACCATCAACAAAAACGTTTACACCCAGAATATAGGCATGACATCTACCTTTTACAGCAATGGAGCATTTATCCAATGGAATGAGTTGAACAGGATAGAGTCTGCGACATTAAGAATCTATGAAATGTTGAACAGGCTGGAAGCTGGGTTGCCAGTATTAGCATTTAGACTTGGGAATGTGAAAGGAGTGAGAACCTGATGGAAACTTTAAAAACGAATTATATGGACGATATCATTGCATCTGGAAACAGTCGAAAATATACGCAAACAAGCAATGATGATGGCACAGTATCGTTTACAGATGCTACAAGTTATTCACAGGTCGGGGATACCTTTGGGGCAAATGATATCAACAAGACTAATAAAAATGTCAATCAGATAAATCATATTATACCGGTTACACTGACTGCTACTGGTTGGGTAGGCGATACAGCCCCATATAGCCAAACTGTAGATGTTGAGGGACTTAGGGCAGACGATAATCCAATAATTGTAAGTATGCTTGCTGATGGGGCTTCTGTGGATGCACAAAAGGCATATAGTAAAGCATTTGGAATTATATCTTCTGGAACTGGAACTACAGCAGATGGCAGTGTAACATTTAAAGTTTACAAACTGCCAACTGTTGATATTGTTATTGGCTTGAAAGGGGTATGACCATGGGACAGGTATTAATGATTGGTGGCAGTGGTGGAATTGACCTCGATGTTGTATCAGCCGCAGCGGACGATGTTTTGTCTGGAAAGGTAATTGTTGGCGCAGATGGAGAGCCTTTAACTGGTACACTAACCCTCAGTGGCGATGCTGGAGCCGGTGATGTGTTATCAGGCAAAACTTTCTATACCACCAATCCCAAAAGCAAGCAGACCGGCACCATGGGTACGATGGGCGGTGGAACTTATACGCCTAAGGCAGCTCAGCAGACAGTATCATGTAGTGGTAAGAAAATGACCGGTAATATTGTTATCAAAGGTGATGGGAATCTAACTGGCAATAATATACTTTATGGGAAGTCGATATTCGGAGTTTCAGGTAATGTGAGAAAATTTGTATCTCGTATTGGGCAAGTAACCTCTGGCAGTGACTATTATGTAACATTATCTCTTGGTTTTTATATTCAAAGTTGGATGTTTATGGCGGAAAATGGCCCACATGACTTATCTACTTCTTGCCCTTGGGATCCGGCTAATTTAAGTGTAATATTGCCCAATTATACATTGGTTTCTCCAATTCGAAGCGGAACGACTTTTAAAGTAAAAGTTACAACCCCAAATAAGAAGTACAATTACTACGTTACAGGATACTATTAATAATATCCTGCAATCACATACCAATGTGGATTACCGGCATATGGGGGTGATGCAGAAAATTGTAGAAAAGTAAAAAGATATTAACAGTATATCACAATCAAGAAAGGAACAGAACAAATGAAAGCATTAGTAATTTACGATGCCACAGGTAGAATCTGGTCAATTGTGTATGGGGAAGAACAAGCCCCACAAGGTCTGTTGTCAATGTTCGTGGACATTCCAGACGGAGCAGCTCTTGAAAAAATTGACGTAACTAATCCAGATGAGCCTAAAGCAGTGTTTTCTTATCTGCCGGAATCAGATATTGGAAAACTACAGATTAGAGTAACAGAACTGGAAAACCAGCTCACCGAAGCCCAGTTAGCTCTTACCGAGCAGTATGAAGCTAATCTGGCACTGGAAGATGAAGTCACTAACACCCAGTTAGCATTGACTGAACTTTATGAAGCAACCCAAACCACTACAACCACAAAGGAGGCTTAATCATGGCAAGCTACATGGCAACAGTATACGCGGACTTAATCCGCAAGGGCAAAAAAACAATTGATGATGTTCCAGAGAAGATTAGAGCAGAGGTCGAGGCTTTGTTAGATGCTTAGGCTATTGCTTTTCTTAATACTACGAAAGGAGGTAAGCGATATGGCAATTATTTATGCAACTCTTATTATCAAAGGTAGAAAGACTTACGCACAGGTACCAGAAAAGATTAAGCCACAGGTAAAACAGGTTTTAATTGATCTGGATTGCGGAGAACTTGCAGAAGAAACAGAAGAATCATAAAAGTTTTTCGTTGCTCGTAAGAATATTTTACCCACTAAAAGCATATACTAGAAATGTCCAATGAAAATGGGCAATCAACTTCTGGTTTGGGGACATTGATTTTGTATCGGTGTCCCCGATGCTATCTTGACATAATCGAACATATGTTCTATAATACGATTATCGCTACAAGGACGTGTGAATTGGATGAATTGGAGGGACTTTTAGTGGAGGAGAAAGAATATTATAAGGAAAAAATTATAACATTAATTACTCAGTGTGAAAATTTACATTGGCTAAAAACTATTTATGCGTATGTAAAAAAACTTATAGGATAAAGAAAAAAAGTCAAGGGATTGCGCATGTCCCTTGACTTTTCTTTTACTTTTTTGCAATAGAATCAATTAATCTTTCTAATGCTTCCCAATCAGACTTACTTAGCTTTGAAAGCGCCGATACAAGCCTGTGCTTAAAATTGTCTTCACCAGACCTTTGAATTTCTCCTATCATATCAGAAATCAATTCGTCTTTGGTTTTCGGTGGAAACATTTCTCCGGTTCCATATCTGAGCCATTCTTCGTTTACATGAAATTCTCTGCAAATAGAACGTATAACTGCGTCTGTAGGGGTTCTTTGACCAGTTTCATAATTTGTAACAGTGTTTCCTTTTACTCCAAGTTTTTCACCAAACTCAACTTGAGTCATTCCGGTAGATTTTCTTACTTCTTTTATACGATCTTTCATTTTTGAGTCCTCCTTTCAAAATAAATATATCAAAAAAAACTCACAAAGTCAATATTTAGTATTGCATTATAACTCTCGATGTGATATATTAAACTCACAAAGTCAATCGAGGAGGTGAGAATATGCAGGAACACATTAAAAAACTTTCAAATTACATTATGGAAGATATTGAAGCAGTAAGAAACCGTGAACAAAAGCCAGATGAAAGACTTGGCATTGAAGTAATGGCGCTGAACGCACTGTGCAATGTCGAGAGAATATTGAAAGTAAGTGCCAGTCTTAACGACTGACACTTGCATAGGATGAATTAGATTTTCATCCAATAGGTACAACCACAAACGGGGCAATCTGGAAGCTTGCTAGGCTTTAAAAGATTGATAGTAGAATTTTCGGTTGTGTCTGAATGAGAGCAAGTCATGCAAACATAAGTACCGGCTTCTGCTTTTTCTCCTGTTTGTGGATAACCTATATCTGGCAATAATTTCATCTTTGTCACCTCCTTGTTAAATGATAAGGAGATTATACCATGAAAGAGGGTGAATGAAAATGAATGAGCTAATACGTATCAGAAATTCAGATATTTCAGTAAAAGAATATCGAAATCAAAGAGTGATTACATTGAAAGATATTGATATGGTCCATGAAAGACCTGAGGGAACGGCAAAAAGAAATTTCAATGTAAATAGAGAACATTTTATAAAAGATGAAGATTACTTTATAATACCGTATTCAGAGTTCTGTACGAATTTCGTACCTAACTCAAAAGGCGGAAATCCAAACAATGAAGTGGTTCTTCTGACAGAACAAGGTTATTTGATGTTAGTCAAGTCGTTTACGGACGATTTGGCGTGGACAGTTCAGAGACAGCTTGTAAATGGCTACTTTAAAGCAAGGAAACTTGCCACAGAGGACTTATCTCCACAGACACAACTCATTTTGCAATTAGCGCAGAGCATTGCAAATAAAGAGCTGGAAGATAAGGAACGCGACCGGAAGATAGCTCTTGCGAATGAAACAGCGCGGAAAGCTGTTGAGACTACGGAGAATATCAAAGAAGCTGTTAAACCAATTATGGATAACTGGCGTGTGGAGATCAGGGCAAAAATAGTAAAGATTGCTCTCAAAGCAAATATTGGTTATGCAGAGTTACAGGCTGAAATGCATAAGGAACTTGAACGTAGGGCTGGCGCCGATTTGGGTAAACGTGTCAGAAACATGAAGCAGAGAATTGAAAACGCTGGCGGAACTAAGAAACAGATTGACATCAAAAAGATTGATGTAATTGAACATGACAAGAAACTTCGTGAGATTTACTCCAAAATCGTCCAGGAGTATGAAGTTAAGTATTGTGCGTAGATAGGCGGTGAAGTTAATGAGTGAGAAAGAAAAACAGGTTGTGGAAAAGCTGAGAGATGCCATTCCTAAAATGTCTGACTTTGACAAGGGATATATTCTTGGAAAGGTTGAGAGTATGGCTGAGTGCAGTCGGAAAAATGAGGAAGATGAAGAAGCGGAGAGAGGGTAAAAATGGCAAAAATTGAAATTAGACAGGTTGATGGACAAGAAGGAATATTCACAGAAATTCTGATTGACGGTCATAAAATTAGTGGTATCAGAAGTTACGAATTGAAGCAAAAAGGTGCGGGAATTCCGACATTAACGATTGATTTGAATGCATTTGACATCACAACAGACCTGTGGCTGCTGAATGTTAATCAGGATGATGTTGGAGAGATTGAAAGCATCAGATTCAAAAATGGGCAAGAGTATAAAATCGGATCTCTTGCTACAGAGAGCCAGTGAATTATTTGTTGAGATTTTGAAGTATGGAACATTGTTTAGGGCTGCGGCAACAGCCAGATGGTGTACCAGAAAGGCGTTGACACAATCAGAAAGAAAATACTGGATGCGGAGAAAACAGCATAGGAAAGGAAAAATTGAATACATATGAAGAATGACAATAACATTGTTACTGCATTAGGTTTTATTGCAGGTATATTGACCGTTTTGTTTTTAGCGTTGAAGTAGAAAGAGGGTGAAAAAATATGTCTCCATATGCATTAACAGCAGATGAACTTGAAAAGACGTATGAAGGAAAACATTATTCCTATTACCGGCAATGTAACGGTCAGCAAGCATCAGAATTAGAAAAGAATGTAAAAATGCTAATTGCTGAAAATAATCTGACCGCTACGGTTGCTAAAGGGTTTCTGGAATATATGAAGTTAGTTATTGACGGCTGTTCATATCTTCCGAAAGAGAAATAACCTGAACGGAATGTTCTGAAAGACATTCACCTTCAGGTATCTCTTTTGCCAATCTGAGCATAGATGCTAATTTTTCGGAGTAAGGATATTCACTTCCACAGTTGGGGCAAACAACTTTGTCGGAATTGATATTCTCATTCACGATATATGAGCAATGGCAAGGGCAAGAAATTCTGATTTTAATAAACATTTTAATTCACCTCCTTGTTAAATGATAAGGAGATTATACCACAAGAAAGGTATTGGAAAAATGGCAAAGATGAAAAATCATGATTGCCCGCTTGGTGTAAGCTACGTGGCAATTAAGACTGAAAAAAAACACTGGAAAGAAATCTTTTGGAAGGTTGCGGATACAGTGATTGTAGTAGCAGGGCTGATGATGGTTGGAGCAGCATTGGCACTGTGGTTGGTAACAAGATAGGAGGATGCGCAATGTATATTGACCAATTTTGGGCCGGAGTTTTAACCACACTTGTGACTGAAGTTGCAGTGGTTTTAGGTTTTTTATTCTATGTAGCTTGGAGAAGCAGAAAATGAAGCAGCCGAAGAAGCTAAACCGGTCGCAAAAAGAAGCTGTTTCGGCAGCTCATTTAAATGCTGGGGAATGGATGCTGGTAGAAGAAACTGAGTTTTATTTGAAACTCAGTAACAAGACCACGAATAAGAGAAAAATCGTGGACAAATTTAAAAGAGCGAGGAGATAAGTTGGATGGATGAAAATAAAAATAGCAGAATCGTTCTGCTTACTAAATCTGAGTATGAAGTATTAGTAGATAAACAAGCTAGGCTTAATGTCCTTAAAGAAGTTTTTGAAACCTGCGGTTATATCTCAGATGAAGTCGTGAGGGCTATTCTGGGAGTTGAAAGAAAGGCGGTAAAGACGAATGAGAATTAAACTCTTAAGCATGCACCTTAAAAATTTCATGTGCTATGAAGAACAGGGTTTTGATTTCCATGATAAGACCGTGATTTCTGGAGCAAATGGAAAGGGCAAGTCCAGCATAGCAAGTGCATATACATGGTGCCTGTTTGACTGTGATTACGAAATGAGAAGTAATCCAGTCGTGAGACGTGAAGTGAACGGATCACCGGTAGAAGGTGATGTTGAAGTAACTATGGTTCTGGATATAGACGGAAGAAAGATTGCGGTTTGCAAGGTGCAGAAGCGTACTTATAGCAAAGACGGTAGTTCATATAAGGACGATAACAAATATTTTATTAATGATGTTCCGAAGACAAAAACGGCGTTTAATGAGTATTTGGAAATTGATAATGCTTTTAAGATGTCGAGCAATATCAACACATTTCTTAATCAGAAATCAGATGAGGTTCGCAAGTTTTTGTTCCAGACCGTAAAAGATATTCCAGATACGTCCGTAGCAGATAAATATCCAGATCTGGCAGAACTGGAAGCGCTGCTTGAAAAATATTCAGCAGAGGAATTATCAGCTATGAATAAGAAAAAAGTAGCTGATATTAAAAAAGAGCTTCCTATATTAGAGGGACAGATTAGGGAAAAGGAAGCGGACATAAAGGCAAAGACTGATATGGACGTATCTGATTTGGAAATTCAGAAAAATTACCTTAAGAAGAAAATTCAAGAAAACGCTGAAAAGCAGCTTGAAAGTGAAAAACTTTATAAGAATTACAATGAGCTGACTGACGGTATTTTAGAACTGAAAATGGAACTGTCTGGGCTTGAAAGAAAAGCAAATGAGTCACTGGTGGAAGAAAGGTCTAAATTATTGGATATTTCCATACAAAAGAAATTGGAGCGTGACAAATTACAGGCAGATATAAATGCTATCGAAACCAAAATTTCTGCGGCTACAGATGCTATTGATCGGTTAAAAGGAAAACTGGAAGGTATTCGTATAGAGTGGAAAGAGGAGAATGAGAGAAAGTTTGACGAAAAGTCTCTCATTTGCCCGTACTGCAAGCAACTTTATCCAGAAGAGAAGAAGGAAGAGCTTTTTACCAATTTTGAAAAGGAAAAGGCAGAGCTGCTTGCTTCAATCACAACAGACGGAAACAATACCAAAGACCAGTTGGATAGGAAAACAAAAGATTTAGACCAGTTTCGGTTAGATATGAAAGAGCGAAAAGCTGAGTATAATGCAGTTTTTTCCGAGATTAAAGAATTAGAAGATAAGCTTTCAAAACTTCCGAAAAAGCTTGATATATCTGATACAAGTGAATACCAGGAAATTAATCAGCAGATTACCGAAAAAGAAAATGCTCTTAAGAGTATGGAAAATATTTCTGAGTACCGAAAGGTACTTAAGGAAGATGAACAGGAGCTAAGAGAAGAACTTTCTGATTGCGAATCAAAAATCCTCATGTCAAATACGGAAATCGAAGAAAAACGTCTGGCAGAGTTGAAACAGCAGAGAACTGACATGGTGCAGCAGCAGGCAGATGCAGAAAAAGTCCTCTATCTGCTTACTGAATTAGAAAAAGCTAAGAATGAGGAGTTTTCAAACCAGATTAACCAGAAATTCAAATTAGTCCAGTGGCAGTTATTTGAAACTGCAAAGAATGGAAATTATAAGTCAACCTGTATTCCTATGGTTGATGGTAAATCTATTCTTACAACGATCAGCAACAAGGGAAACCGGATCCTGGGTAGAGTTGATATTTGCCAGAGCGTACAGGATATTGCCGGAATATCAGTTCCTATCTGGGTGGATGACTGTGAATCACTGGACTCTGAAAACCAGAAAAAGGTTTCTGACATGGTTATCGGTCAGTTGATTATGCTAGTTGTAAACGATAATGAAAAATTAAAAGTGGAGGGATAAAAATGCTGGTTATCGAAAAAGAAAAGAAAATTTGGACAGGGAAAAGGCAGTGCAGAGTAACCCTTGAAAATGACGGATTTATGTACAGCGTGAAGGTTGACGGTGAAGTATTTAAAAAGACCGTAAATGAGCTGTTTGCAATCCAGACATTCAATGCGATTTAGTGAAGGAGGAGAACGAAAATGAGCAAAGCATTAGATATGGCGAGAGAGCTGGTTAAACAGCTGGAAGAAGCAGAGAAAAAGAACAAAGTAAGGCTGTCAGAACTAAAGCCAGGGGAAACATTTAAGATCGATAAGTATGATTTTATCGTGCTGTGTCAAGATGATTCTAGTCAGACAACAAAAGTTATTTCAAAAGGCTTTATGGCAGAAAATGTTATGTTTGACAGAAATACAAAAGATTACAACAAATCTAACATAAAGAAGATGATTGAAGCTGATATCCAGCCCATTATTGAAAAGGCTGTGGGCGCAGAAAATCTGATTGAGCATACTGCAAACTTGACATCAATAGATATGCAACATGAATTTGAAAATTGCATGTGCAAGGTAAGACCCATTACCTTTGATGAGGCAAGGGAATTTAACGGCTTTCTTGTCAATAAGAATCTGAATGACTGGTGGTGGACATGCACCCCATGGAGCACCAGAGAGCGTGGTTGTGACTACTCAATTGCCGTTGTTTCTTCTTCTGGCTATTTCTGCAACGGCATCTGCAATAACTGCAGCGGTGTTCGTCCATTCTGTATCTTGAAATCTCATATCTTTGTATCGAAGGGAGAATAGTCATGGCATTAACAATGAAAGCGCTTCAGGATCAGATCGATGTGTTGAAGAAAGAAATAAATGCATTAAAAGGTAATAATTCTAAAAATATGAATAAGTTACCGATCGGACTTTCAATCGGAGATGAATTTCAGCTTGCCGGAACAACATGGAAAATTATGGATATTACAGATACGGGATATATGTGCCTAGCAGAATCTATTGGGAATAAAAAGTTTGACTCTGATGATAACAATTGGACCACAAGTAAGCTGAGAAGCTATCTGAACAAAGAGTTTTTAGAAAAGTTGGAAGAAGAAATAGGGGAAGGAAATGTATTAGGTTTTGAAAGAAACCTTCTTTCTCTTGACGGTCAGACAGAATACGGATCATGCACTGATAAAGTGTCGCTTCTGACAGTGGATGAGTACAGAAAATATAGGAAGTATATTCCTAACGCGAATAAATGGTGGTGGTTAATTAGCCCATGGAGTACACCATGCAATGGTTGTTCTGGTGCAGTTTCCGTTGTTTCTTCTGCTGGCTGTATCTACTACGACTTCTACCGTAACGGCATCGGTATTCGTCCATTTTGCATCTTTTCTTCTTCAATCTTTGAATCAGAGGAATAAGTAAATGGCAGAAACCGACTTAAAGGTAATTCTTAAGGCAAAAGAATTAGCGGAACATACCTTGCAGGAGGTGATTAGGTACGGGAAATAGATTTAATAAAAAACACGGATTTTCTGACTCAAGGTTATATCGTATATACAACAATATTAAAAGTAGATGTTATAAAACGTATGCGAAAGAATATGAAAATTATGGTGGAAGAGGAATTGGAATGTGCGATCAATGGCTAGGAGAAAATGGATTTGTAAATTTTTTAGATTGGGCATTGAAAAACGGATATTCGGAAGAATTAACTATTGACAGAATTGATAATAATGGAAACTATTGTCCAGAAAATTGTAGATGGGTAACTAGTTTGGTTCAAAACAATAATAGCAGACATGCGAAATTTATTGAGTATAACGGAAAGAAAAAAAGCATATCTGAATGGGCTAGAATTATAGGGATTTCCAGAGATTCGTTAGCAAAGAGATTACATATGGGATGGAGCATTGATAAGGCATTGAGTACGCCTATTGATAAAAGATATTCAAGAAAATGCTAATGTTATATTCGATGGATTTATATGTAAAAGAATTATTGGAGGAAAAATAGATGACAGATACACAGATGGCAGTATCAGAGGAAAAGAAAGAGGCAGTTCAGGCAAGAAACAAGGTGACAGACTACAGCCTTGGAATTTTTGGAACGTCAGATAACTTCATTATGGCTATGCAAATGGCTAAAGCGCTTTCGAGTTCTACAATTGTTCCGGCTACATTTCAGAGAAATGATGCAAACTGTTTAATTGCAATAGAGCAGGCCAATCGGCTTAAGGTTAGTCCGCTTATGGTTATGCAGAATCTTTATGTTATCCAGGGAAGACCGTCATGGAGTTCTAAATTCTTGATTGCAGCTATTAACAATTCTGGAAAATTTGACATGGAATTGCAGTTTGAGGAAACGAAGGGCAAGGACGGAAAGCCATTTTCTTGCATGGCATGGACAATGAAGAACGGCAGACGAGTTGAAGGTATGACTGTTGATATGGATATGGCAAAAGATGAAGGCTGGCTTTCTAAAAATGGGAGTAAATGGAAAACCATGCCACAGCTGATGCTTCGTTACAGAGCTGCATCTTTCTTTTCTAGCCTTAATTGCCCAGAACTGACTATGGGACTGTATACAAAAGAGGAAATGCAGGACAACGACTTTAAGGAATATCCAGTGGAAGAAATGCAGATGCAGGCTCAAAAAGAAATTGCAGCCAATGCCAATATGGTTGATTTTGAACCAGAAGAACCGGAAACAGTAACCGAACCAGACGGCCAGCAGGCAATGCCGGATTTTATGAAGTGAGGAACAGTATGTGTAAAAGGGAATGTACATTCGGATCACAGTACTGTTGCCTAGAGTGCCCTTCAAATGATACTTGCGGGTTTCAGTGTGACTATATAGATGCTTACGAGTATGCGGTAGAGTGTCCAGATTATGTAGAGGAAGTGAAAAAATGCAGAATGTAGTATACATCGTTATGGCTTGTGGATTTGCCGATGATAGTTATTATGTTATCGACAGTGTATGGACATCTGAAAGAAAAGCTTTAAAACGGCAAGAAGAACTTAATAAAAATGGTGTCGATGGCATTATTGAAAATAGAGGGTGTGGTCTGTTCGATATTTGTACAGAAGTTATAAGTCATTAGATGCAGGAAGGAAAGATGATGAGATATCCTAATTTAGGATTTAGTGGAGGGAAAGATGTATAAAGATATTACTACGTATAGTCGAAATGACGTAAAAAGAGAAATACGTGTATTAGAAAATGAGGCTAATGGAATTAAGTTTAGGGTTCATAAACATATAGATTATGGCAATGAATGGCTGTTATCATGCTATGAATTGAATATTAGCAACGTACCTTTGAAAACGGAAGATATGAATGAAGCAAAGAAGAAAGCTCTTGTAACAATGGCTGAGTTTTTCAATAAGATAGTACAGAAATATAAAAAAGCCATAGAAGAACTGAAAGTTAAGATTAGGAGAAAGGTTAATGGATAGAACAGTTGAGTTTAATATTAAAGTAACAATGAATGAAAGATGGGTTAATGAGTTTTGTTCAATGTTACATTGGATGGAAAGTTGCGGAAAATTAGGTCACTCATCTGTAGTTGCATTTTATTCTGATGGTGATGGCGATTTTAGACCAACTTTTGATATTGATAGAGAATATAAGAAAACAGGAGGACTTTGGAAAAAATTAGATAACCAATTGCCTGTACCAGAAGTGATTTTTGATGCAGGTTAATAAATGAGAAATTTCATGAGTGCAGAAGGCGTTAAATGACACCATATAATAAATCCCTAGAAGATGAAAATTTAAATTTGGAGGATTAAAGCATGAGTTTACATTGCCCATATTGCGAAATCAAGGAAAATGCAAAGATCAAAACGGTGTACGAAGCATTACAACCTATTGATGGAAAATGCCCAGATTGTGGTGCCTGGATTATTGATGAAGGACAGCATTCTATCAGGATTAATGGCTACGTTGATATCTATAAGGGCGCATTAAATCTCATTGAAGATGTGGTGCAGCAGGTCAATGAGATTTTGGACTATCTGGAAGTTGATACGAAGATTGACGGGGAAACACCTTATATCCAATTGTACACAAGCGAAATAATTAGAAGTTTATTTGTCCCATATGTAGGGGGAACCAGTAGATGCAATATGAAAAAAGCTCTTGATATTAAAGAAGACGAATTGAAGTTTGAAATTAAGGCAGAGCAGCATGAATGGTAAGCAAAACTGAAATTTAAAGGAGGTAGCCTATGAATAACAAACATGTAAAGCAGTACATCATCCAGAATATAATCCACATAGAAGACAGCCTATTTCTTCGTCAGATCTACACACTGGTAAAGCTGTACCTGGAAAGAAAAGACCGGAAGAATACCGGTAAAGCCGCGTAGTATGAGGTTGAAAGTTATTGGGACTGGATCTTCTGGGAATTGTTATCTTTTAACAACAAATACTGAAGAAACACTTATATTAGATGCTGGTTTGCGAATAGCAGAAATTAAAAAAGGCTTGAATTGGGATTTAAGACATGTTTTTGGATGTATAGTCACCCACGAACATAAAGATCACAATAAAGCAATAAGTGTCCTAGAAAGTATTGGGGTACAAATATTTGCACCATACAGGAATGATAGTGACGTGAAATTCAAAGCTCCGTGGAAAGTGAGGGCATTTGACTTAACTGACTTAACTGACAAATGGATGCACACGAACGGTGATGGCTCTGAATGCCAGTGTTACGGCTTTTGGATTCAGCACCCGGAGATGGGAACAATGATTTATGTAACTGACACAGAATTGATTAAGTGGCGGTTCAAGAATGTAAATCACATTCTGCTTGGTGTCAATTACGATCCGCAATTGTTGCCTGGTGACGGTGCAAAAACGAACCATGTTGTCCGTGGACACATGAGCATTGATACAGCTTGTGATTTTGTGAAAGCTAATGCATCAGATCAGTTACAAAATGTGATTATGTGCCATTTATCAAACGAAAATGCAGATGCTGCTAAATTTCTCGAGAAGATGAAAGCAGTGGTTCCCAGAGTAAATGTAGATGTTGCAGAACCAGGTAAATGCTGGGAATTAAAAAATCCGGGCGAATGCCCGTTTTGACAAAGGGAGGGGGGCTAATACGAATTTATCTAAGGAAGCTTTGTATGAACTATATATAGTTCATAAGAAACCCATGCATGAGATTGCAAAAGAGTTACATATTGGTGTTGGAACAGTGTATAACTACATGAAAAAATATGATATTAAATCAAGAACAGCAAAAGAAGTATTTAAAAACTTAAAACAGCAAGGTTGGGAATATCCTCAATCTGCAAGAGAACGAATAAGTAAAGCACATACTAATAAGACTGTTTCGGAAGAATCCAGAAGGAAAATGTCTGAAAGCAAAAAGATTGGTGGAATAGGGCATAAAAAGATTAGGTCAGATGGATATGTAAGTATTTATTTTCCGGATTATCCGAAGGCAAGCAAAAACGGGTATGTTATGGAACATGATTTAGTAATGGAATGTATTATTGGTAGGCATCTGAAAGATGATGAGGTAGTACATCATATAAATGGAGTTCGCAATGATAATAGAAAAGAAAACTTGAAACTTATGACTTTTTCGGAACATGCTAGACATCATATGTTAGAAAGATGTCGCAATAAAAGGAGGAATGACTTATCAATAAAGTAATTTTAACAGGACGTTTTACACATGATCCAGAAGTGAGATATACACAGGGCGCTCAGTCAATGGCAGTGGCGAAGTTTTCACTTGCTGTTGACAGAAGATTTGCAAAAAAAGATAAAGACCAGCAGACCGCTGACTTTATTAACTGTACTGCGTTTAGAAATACTGCGGAGTTTATCGAAAAATATTTCCGAAAAGGGATGAAAGCCGTTGTCTTTGGACGCATTCAGACTGGAAGTTACAAGAACAAAGAGGGGAATACTGTACATACCACAGATGTTGTGGTGGAAGAGATTGAGTTTGGTGAAAGTAAACAGCAGAATAACAGTACACCTTCGCAGGCTGATCCTGGTGCTTCTCCGTATGGTTCGGCTGATTCAGACGGATTTATGAATATCCCGGAGAATTTGGATGATGATTCATTACCATTTAATTAGGAAGTGACATATGCCAAGTGAAAAACAGATGATTAAAACAGGTCGTAAAATTTGTCGGACTTGTAAATACCGTACACATAATACCAATAAAGAAGTCAGCTGCAATTATATAATTATAACCCATAGGAGCAGAAATTGCGAAATTGGCTCGTGTGATAAATACCAAAAAGAATAACTTAGAATAATCGAAAGGAGTAAGAGGTTTACCGGCCGGTACAAAAAACGTTTTTACTCCAAACAAAAAATGAAAGCAAAATGTGAGATTTACCGTGATTCAATGCAGAATTATAAAAAATACGGAATACCCAGAGCACAGCTTGTAATTGCAGATGTGCCATATAACGTAGGTAATAACTTTTATGGCAGTAATCCCATGTGGTACAACGGTGGAGATAATTCTAATGGAGAGAGCAAATTAGCTGGAAAGGCTGCGTTCAATTCTGATTTTAACTTTAACCTGTATGAGTATTTCCATTTTTGTAGTCGGATGCTACGGAAAGAGGATACCAAAAAGTCTGTCAGAGGGCGAAGCAGTGACAGCCCATGCATGATTGTATTTTGCGCTTTCGAGCAGCTGCAGACACTGATTACTGCGGCTTCCAAGCATGGATTTGCCCACTACATACCGTTGGTATTCGTGAAGAATTACAGTCCACAAGTTCTTAAAGCGAATATGCGTGTTGTAGGTGCTACGGAGTACGCCCTAGTGTTCTATCGTGACAGGCTCCCAAAGTTTCGTAACGGCGCACAAAGAGACGAGAACGGAAAGACCATCCGTGGAACTGGGAAGATGGTGTTCAACTGGTTCAGCTGGGAGAAGGACGGGAAAGATATCCCTAAAATTCATCCAGCGCAGAAACCGGTAACGGTATTAAAACGATTAATTGAAATATTTACTGATCCAGGAGATTTGGTTATTGATCCGTGCTGTGGATCGGGATCAACATTGAGAGCTGCCGTAGAACTTGGCAGAAATGCTTATGGGTTTGAAATAGACCGAAATTTCTATACTAGAGCAAAAAATGAAATGCTGGTGTTTGAACAGGACGGTCAAATGGATATTACAGATTTCCTATAGATGTTACCAGAAAATATGATGAAAAGGATTAAAGACTAGGCAATGCAAAACTACAGGAACATTGCGAAAGCAAAGGCAATCGAGAAGGCAAACTCAAAAAAACTGCTAGAAATAAATTCCAATCTTGATAATGAGAGTGGAATTTACTTTCTGACACGCAAGGATGAAAATGGTATATCTTATTTTTATATTGGCCAGGCGAAACATCTTTTGCAAAGGATGTGCGGACATTTAGTGGGATACCAGCATATAGATCTTTCTATTAAAAAGAGAGGGTTTTACAGTAAAGATAACCAATATGGGTGGAAGTTGAACTTTATTCATTATCCGGTATCGGAATTGGATAAGTGGGAACAATACTGGATTTTGGAATACACAAAAAAAGGGTATCAGTGCCGATACAATAAGACTGCTGGCGGTCAGGGTGAAGGCAAGGAAAAGATAAATGAATTTAAGCCTGTTAGGGGCTACAGGGACGGCATACAGCAAGGCAGAAAGGCTATGGCTAGGGAATTATCGTCTATCGCAGAAAAACACCTCACAATTGCTATTAGACCTGATAAATCCAATAATAAGATATCCCAAAGGCAGTATGAAAAATTCCAAGAGTTATTGAAAGAGGGAAAAGATGTGGAAGCGAAATAAACCAGCGTTTGAGTATGTTATTCAAAGGATGAGAAAATTAACGGAGGATAAAAAACATGAGATTAAAGAACACGGATGCGCAGAGAAAAGCAAATGCATTACGTCTCAAAGCTGTGCAAGCAGCTAGTGATGCAGCTGCGCTTCGGGATAGACCAAATACCTGGTCGGCCAATATGCCACCATATGCATATACTGAGTTGTGCCCGGATTCGGATTATAGGAGATAGAATGGTTCGAGAAGTAAATAATTGCTGTGGGTGCGCTACTCCTGGATATCCTTGTTTGGGAGATAGCTGCCCGAAGCGGCATGAAAAAACATTAATTTGTGATAAGTGCAAGTCAGAGGTGGATCGTCTTTATGAATATGAAGATAGGGAACTTTGCGAAGACTGCTTATTGAAACAATTTACAACGATTGAATGATACTGGAGTGGGATTATGGAAAAAGGCTGGATAAAGCTACATAGACAAATATTTGACTGTTCTATTTGGAACAGTAGGGAGGCGTTTGATAGAAGATCAGCTTGGATAGATATATTGCTTTCAGCTTCTCATAAGGATGTAAAAATGTTGATAGACGGCAAGACTACCATAGTTCCAAAAGGCTCCTATATGTTCAGCATAGAGAAGCTAAGTGCCCGTTGGTCATGGTCCAGAAATAAAGTTAAACGATTCCTTAAACTGTTGGAGGATGAACAAATGGTGACCACGGAGCGAACCAACAGAGGAACGCTGATAAACGTAGTAAATTACAATAAATTTCAGGTTACCGAAAATCTGAGTGAACCACCTAACGAACCACCAGATGAACCACCTAACGCAGAGAAAAAGCCTGAACCAAAAAGACAGATTTTTATTCCACCAACAGCGGATGAGGTCCAGGCTTACTGTGAGCAAAGGCAAAATGGAATTGATGCTCAATCTTTTGTAAATTTTTACAGTTCTAAAGGCTGGATGATAGGCAAAAACAAGATGAAAGACTGGAAAGCTGCTGTTAGGACATGGGAGAGAACACGGAAGCAGCCTGAAACCCATACAGATAGAAATCTTATAGATGAATGGAGGCAGTCATAATGACAAGAGAAGAAACTCAGAACTTGCTTGCAATGATACAGGCAACTTATCCGAACTTTAATCCTCCAGATAAGACAGCAGCAGTTAATGCCTGGAGAATGGCATTAAGTGATTGCGAATGGGATACAGTTCAACGGGCGTTTGCTATATACATGCGTACAAATTCCAGCGGCTTTGCGCCTTCTCCAGGACAGATTATGGAAAAAATCATGCTGTTAACTTCTCCACAAGAAATGAATGAGCTGGAAGCCTGGACTTTAGTAAGCAAGGCATTGAGAAATAGCACATACAACAGTGGTGAAGAATTTCAAAAACTTCCCGCATCGGTTCAAAAGGCAGTTGGCAGGCCAGAACAACTCAAAATATGGGCTATGGACGAAACTTTTAATGAGAGTGTTGCCAGTAGCAATTTTATGAGGTCATATCGTGTGGTTATGGATAGAAGAAAGGAACTTAATAAACTTCCTGAAAAAATTAGGGAATTAGTTGAAAATCTTAACCAGAACGCATTGGCAGGAAGGTTAGAGGCTTCGGATACCAAATTGATAGAAAATACGAGAGAAGAGGAAAAACAGAAAAATAAAGCTTCTGTAAGGTTGCATGGCATTCCTGATAATGCCATGGAGAAATTAAAAGCACTTGGCTTGAGATAATGTGAATTGGAGGTAAAGAGGTTTGTCCGGACAACAAAGTGCACTTTACTCCATAAACTATGGCAATAACTCAAAAGAAGACAAGGATTGAATATACACGCCGCCGAAGGATAAACGATGGAAAATGCCCTAAGTGCGGTAAAGAAAAAGATAGACAAGGATATTATTGCAAAGCATGTTTGGAAAAGCGCAATGAATATACAAGAGAAAGTAGGGCATTTTGGAGGTCACACCATATTTGCCCGGAATGTGGCAAAGAACGGCTTTTCGGAACCGAAAAAATATGCATTGCTTGCAGACAGAAACAATATGAATGGAAGCAGAAAAGCAAGGATCCTTTAACAGATGAACAGAAAGCAGCTATGAGAAATTATGGCCGCAGTGTATACAGAGAAAGAAGCGAACGAGGTATTTGTACAAGATGCGGAAAACGCAAGGCTGCTCCCGGAAGAAAGAAATGCAAGCTGTGCCTAGAAAAAGATGCGGAAAAGCACAGACTTCCTCCGAATGTCATACCTAAAATGGAATATAAAGAAAAAAATCATCTTTGTCGATACTGCGGATCACCGCTTGAAGATGGATCCAGGAAAAAAGTGTGTACTGTATGCATACAAAAATGTCATGATGATGCTATAGAACTAAGAAGAACACATCCAGAAAAATTTCCTCAGAATAAATCGTGGAAAGAAAGTAATCAATTAATTTTTAGAAATTAAATGGGAGGGCTTATGCGGTTAGGGTTTAATAAACTGAGTAAGCCAGAAGTTGATTTTTTATTGGATAACTGTAATTTTTCGCAAACTGAAATCATATTATTAAAAATGGCAAGTGCTGGTGCTAGTGATATTCAAATGGCAGAAAAGTTGAATTTGTCGCTTTCCAGCATAACCAAAAAGAAGAAAATTGTTTTCAGAAAAATAATTGATTTTTTGGAGGTGTTTGAAAACATGACTACAATTTATGTTAATGGACAGCGTGTTACAAAGGAAGATCTGAAAAATAATGAAATTAAAATAGAAAGTGTAAAAAAAATACTTGCTGAGAAATTGACTAAGACAAAGTGATGTTGTAGACTATGGCTAGAATAAAAACCTAGCCATTTTCTTTTAGGAGGATGGCCTATGAGCAAATTGCAGGTGGCATATTTGAGAGTATCAACAGAAACACAGACTGAAAAGTACGGCTTGGATATGCAGAAACAAAAAATAATGGATTACTGTGAAAAACATGGTATTACTATTGACAAATGGTACATAGATGGGGGGTATAGTGGAAGCAAACTTGACAGACCAGAGATTCAAGAACTTTTGAACCACGCAAAAAGCGGAATCATTGATACAGTGTACATCTACAAGCTTGATCGCATGAGCCGAGATGTTATTGATACGCTGAACTTGTTTTACAAAATTCTTCCTGGATATGGAGTTAAGGTTATTTCTATGACTGAAGAACTACGGACAGAAAATCCAATGGACAGGATGATGTTGACAATGAATGCGGCCATGAACCAGTATGAACGTGAAGTTATTCGAATGAGAATGTCCGCCGGGATGTTAGAACGCGTAAAAAAAGGATATTGGATGGGTGGTGGCAGAACCCCATGGGGATATTATTATGATCGCAATGATGGCATATTACACATTAATGAGCAACAAGCGTCTGTGGTGCGAAAAGTATATGATCTGTATCTAAATGGATTTTCTTGCGAAAACATTTCAAAGATTCTTGGATTTAAAGGTGAACCAATAGTTAAGGGGATTTTAAAACGAAAATCAAATATTGGTTTAATTGAATATAAAGGCAAGGTATATAAAGGCAGACATGAACCAATTATTGATGAAAAGGTATTTTGGAAAGTCCAAGACGAAATGAAAAAAAGACATACCAATGCTTATTTGAGTAGCGGACATTTACTGACAGGTTTGTGCCATTGTGGTTACTGCGGCGCAAGAATGAGATACCAGAAATGGACTGCAAAAACAATGAAGTTGGTGTGCTATTCACATTATCAAAGTTCAAAAGCATATATGCGAAAGTCAGATTGTTGCAAAAATCATCCAGTAGATGCTTATAAAATCGAAGCAGAAGTGGAAGAATGTTTTAAAAATTTTGCCATTAATATTAATGAGTATACTGAAAGCCATCAAGATAGCACTGAAATTTTAGTGGAATCGTTAAAAAAATCTGATACAAAAGTTAGGCGGTTGTACGGCTTATATGCAGATAACCCTAGCGAAAATCTACTTGATGTGATAAAAGCAGAGGAAGAAAATATCAAGAAATTAAAAAAGAAACTCGATGATGCAAAAACAGAAAAGAGGTGTGATCCAACAAAAATAGCAGAAATCAGGCATATGTCAGATGTTTGGGACAGCTTGACATTGAAAGAAAAAAACAAAATATTGAAGCAATGCGTTGAAGATATAGTGGTTGACAAGGACGAAATTACGATTCGTTTTGTTACTTTGTAATATACTTCAACTTTCTAAGTATCGCTGGACCGAAATATAGAAAGTTGAAATTCATAAATGGATAGGTTTTTATTCTGTTTTACTAATAATATACTGATAATTTGCGATAATTTGACGGTTTAACCGTCTTTTTTTATGCGAAAATTTAAGTGGAAGGAGGATGAGGTATGTTTTCTGATGAAGTTTTAGAAAAGATTTTTGCCAGAGAAGAATTGCAGAGACTTGATTTGCAAACTCAGTCTGCCGTAATTCATGCAATAGAGGAAGTTTTAGAGGAGGTAAAAGAAGATGCCAGTTCCGTATCAGAATAATATGTATCCTCAGATACCATATGGACAGCAGCAATACGGTGTAAATTCTTATCTTCCGTATATGCAGCCGAGATTTCAGCAACCGGAAGTTCCAGTGCAACAGGTTCAGCAACAAAATCCGCCGGTGCAACAGATGCCAAGGGGACTTAACGGAATGGTCGTGCAGGCAATTGAAAACGTGACAGCTGATTGTGTGCCTATGGATGGATCAGCAGCTTTCTTCCCAAAACAGGACTTATCAGAAATCTATGTTAAAAGTTGGTGTGCTGATGGAACAATACGCACATTGACCTATAAACCGGTTCAACCAAATACGACCAAAGAAGTACAGGCTGACACAGATAAAATGGCTTCTGGACTCGCACAGAACGTCACAGAGGTATTTGAAAGACATTTCAATGAACTTTCCGAAAAGATTGACCGATTAGAGCAGTCTATGACTAAACCTATGGCTAAAAGCCGTAGTTCTATGACTAAAAAGGAGGATGCTGAATGAATCCGATGAATTTAATGCAGATGTTTCAAAATCCACAGCAGTTTATGCAAAATATTATGGGAAACAACCAGATCATGAGCAATCCAATGGTAAGAAATATAATGAATATGGCTCAAAGAGGAGATATACAAGGCATAGAGAAATTTGGAAGGAACATTGCAAAAGAAAAGGGAATTGATTTTGATAAAGCATTTGCTGAATTTAAAAACCAATTCCCCATAAAATAGCTATTTGGACTTTGGAGCAAAAACTTTTTCTAGTGGCCATTTTTTTTGCAGGCGTTTGGATAAAGATTGATCGCTTATTCCGATTTCTGCGGCCCATTCATGAAGAGTCTTTGAAACTCCGTTATGTTCAATGATTCTGTTTGTTGACTTGTTTGTAGATTGAAGTTTGGAATCAGCCCATCTGCAATTTTCTGGACAGTAATTTTTATCATTGTTTATTCGGTCTAAGGAAAAGCCATTTGGTCTTCCTCCGACAGAAATAGACCACGAAACAAAACTCCAAAAATTATGCCATTCATTGCACACTTTGATTCCTCTAGCGCCATACCGGTAAAATTTTGGGTGATTTGGATTTTCGCATCTTCCAAGCATGTTTTTCCAAAGTCCATAAAGTTCGTTGGCGCTTCTCCCGTCCAAGTAGTTTGGACTGTTTTTGAGCAAGCAACCGCAACTTTTTATAGATCCTTTTTTGAATTGATATGGTAAAACTTCTGTAGTTTTACCACAATCGCATAGACAAATTAGCTTTGTTCTTCCCTTTGGCTCTTTGTGTGTGGAAACAACAGTTAAAAGATTATTTCTTTTTCCGATGTAATCTTCCGGCTTTATTCTTGCGGGAGACTCGTTAGAAAACAAACATTTTCCGCAGGATTTCTGATATCCTTTTATAACTAGGTCAGGAGCGAGAGAGATTTCTCTTCCGCAGTCACATAGAAACAAAAAACAATTAGGAACATTTGACTCAATAGCTTTTCCTAAAACTTTTAGGTGACCATATTTTTTGCCAATATAGTCTTCAATTTTGTATTTGAGCATAAAAATAACACCTGTCCTTTCAGTGTAAATGTCCTATACAAGTTTGATGTACGGAAACTGTTAGGACAAACAGCTTTCGGGAGCTACCCTATCCGTACACAAATATTATACAACAAGTTTTATAAAAAAGATACTAATTTCTTGCAAGAATTAAGTATATATCAATTTCAGGAGGTAAAATCATGTTTAATTCAAACACACCTTTTACAATGCCGGTAACTCCTGCTTATGGCAACGGAGGAGATGGCTTTGGAGATGGCAATGGATGGTGGATCATCCTGTTTGTTCTGTTTTTCGTATTCGGAGGATGGGGCAATGGAGGCTGGGGAGGAAACGGTTCCAACTCTAGCTATTATACGGATTCTGCGATCCAGCGTGGTTTTGATAATCAGGCGGTTATCAGCAAACTTGACGGAATTTCTAATGGATTATGTGATGGCTTCTATGCTGTAAACAATGGCATGCTGACTGGATTTAATGGTATTAATACCAATATACTTCAGACAGGCTATGGCATTCAGCAGGCTATCAACGCTGATACAGTAGCGGGAATGCAGAATACAAATGCTATTCAGTCTACACTTGCTAATATGGCAGCTCAAAATGCTTCATGTTGCTGCGAAACCCGGGAAGCAATCCAGGGCGTAAACTACAACATGGCACAGAATACCTGCGCATTGCAGAATACAATGAACAACAATACCAGAGATATTATTGATAGCCAGAATGCTGGAACCCGTGCTATTCTTGATTATCTGTGCAATGAGAAGATTTCTTCTCTGCAAGCAGAAAACAACGATCTTCGTCGGGCAGCTTCTCAGGATCGTCAGAGCGCATTGCTCACAACTCAGATGGCTAATCAGACACAGCAGATTATCAACGCGGTTAATCCGGCAGCAGTTCCGGCATACGTTGTTCCGAATCCGAACGCTTATGCATATGGCTGTGGCTGCAATACAGGCTGCGGTTGCTAAACCGTATGGAATCACATACGGTTACAACGGAATAATCGTAACTTAACCAAACAGGTTATGTCTGCATAGCAGAATTACACAGGGCAGGCTTAACAGTCTGCCCTTATCATTTATGGAGGTAAATATTATGGCTGAATTTGTGGCTGTAGCTGCTCAGGAAGTAGCGCAGAATGGGAACGTAGTCTTTACAAGCACCGCTGTTAAAGGCGGGAATTGCATTAAACACCGGGAAGGATCCGGCATTATCACGCTTCGTGGGTTGACCAATCAGTGCAGAGCAAGATACTTTGTAAACTTTTCCGCAAATATCGCCGTCCCGACAGGTGGAACAGCAGGTGAAATTTCTCTGGCAATCGCAATCAGTGGAGAACCGGTTCTTTCATCTCAGATGCGCTCCACTCCGGCAGCAGTATCACAGTATAACAACGTGTCCGCCGGAATCTATATTGATGTTCCGGCAGGCTGCTGTGCGAATATTGCGGTTGAAAATACCAGCACACAGGCTATTGAAGTGGCTAACGCTAACCTTGTAGTTACCAGAGAAGCGTGAAAGGGTGGTGGAATGTATGCATGAATGGGCAAAAAAAATCCTGGAATGTGTTAAGGCAAAAGCGGAATCAATCGGAATTGAGAATTTTGAAGGACAAAATCTGGATGATTTGAAAGATTGGACAGAAATTGCTAAGAACATTGCTTGCTTTGATAAAGATTTTAAAATCGTAGAGGCAATGAAAAAAGCAGAAGAAAACGATGATATTATGGAAATGCTGGAACAATATGAAGATTATCCAGAAAGACGATATTACGATCATTACCGCTATTCTGACGGAAGATTTGCTCCAAAAGGCAGAGGCACTTATCGCAGAGGATATGAAGGACCATATTGGAGAATGACCCCGGAAATGTACAAAGACATGCAGGAATACCGGGACATGGACAGAAATACCGGGCGGATGTACTACACTGAGCCAAGTATGACCATGAGCGAAAGCAACTATGATAGAGCAAAGCGCAATTACACCGAAACAAAAGAACTGCATAGAGCTAATACTCCGCAGGACAAAGAAGCCAAAATGAGAGGCCTGGAAGATTATTTTAAAGAAATTTCTTCTGACATCACAGGGCTGCTGTCTGATATGACACCGGAAGAACGCAATATGCTTAAGTCTAAGATTTCTGCGCTGGCTACCAAACTGTAAATTGATAAATAGGAACTATCGTCTGCCAGGCGGTAGTTCTTTTTGAAAGGGGCAAATTATGTTTCAAATCAACGGGATACAATGGACTATAAGTAGAGTGCCCAGTGGAAGTGCCTTTCTGATGCGCTCAGACGGCTCAGAAACCGTTGGAGTAACCGATTGGAACAACAGAACCATTTACCTAAATAAACGGCTTAAAGGGGCATTTCTGCGCAAAGTTTTGGCACATGAACTCTGCCATGTGTTCTGCTTTTCATACTCAATCCATATGCCTATTGAACAAGAAGAATGTATGGCAGACTGGATTAGCCTGTATGGGACGGACCTGGTGTATTTGCTAGACAATTTAATGTTGCTTAATTCACAGAATAATGGTATGCTGAATACAGGAAATTGATTGGTATGATTTGGATTTTTACCTCTTTGCATGAATTGTGATTAACAGCCTACAGCTTTGGTTGTTGAAATTGACGAAAGGAGATATCCAAATGTATCAAGAAATCAATACGATTAATGATGTGATACGTGAGCGTTATTTGTATGGCGCAGAATTAGACGGGAAATATGGTTTTCCAAAGCTTTCGGCGGTCAACGCAGATTTGACCGGAGTTAAAGCGGTGCCTTTTAACTTGGCGCAAAGAGAATTAAATCCCAGAAATTCTGTATGCCATTTTTTTATTGATGATCACAGGTTTGAGCGATTATGGAATAATCCAGAGAAATATTTCGGAATTTTGGAAAATTTCAGATATGTTTGCGCACCGGATTTTTCATTTTATGACGGTATGCCGCTAGCTATGAAAATTTGGCAAGTCTACAGAAGCCGGGCGCTTAGCTGGTGGCTCCATGCCAACGGTTTTGAAGTGATTCCTTCGGTTGGATGGGGCAGCCCAGACAGCTTTAGTTTTTGTTTTGATGGACTGAGCCAGGGCGGAACAGTGGCGGTAAGTACGACCGGCTGCTTTTGGGATGACGGGCAACACTGCTTTGAGATCGGATACCGGGAAATGATTCGCCGGTTACATCCAGATCAAGTGCTAGTTGTGGGGCCTGAGCTTCAGAATTTACCCCGGGACCTTGCGCCGGTGGTCTACCTGGAGTCATACGGGCAGCAGATCCGGAGGCGTAGTGGTGGACAAACCGTTTCAAATGATGCGGGGGTGTGGATAAATGGGTAGTAGATCGGGGAGCAAGCACCGGCTTATAACGTCTGCCTATATCCCGGAGGCCGTCAAGATTAGAACGGAAGAAAAGCGCGGAAACATAACAATCATAAAGACTGAATACAGGCAGCGCAAGCAAAAGAAGCGTGTGAGCAGAGGCAAGACCCGCCGTACAAATGTATTGAAGAATTAACAAGATCATAGATACTGGGGAGGCAATATACACCGCCCTTGTTTTCTGGCTTATAATGTCAGCTGTAAACATTTTTATCACTTTCTTTCTGTTTTGCTATGGTTTTCTGGTTGCTTTGTATAGTGTGGCCTTCTTCCGCCCGCGTCCTGCCCCGTGGCTTATAGGATCGCCGCTGTTATTTACCGCTCGCGGCTCTCGGAACGGCTGTAAGGCCGTTTATTTGCTGTATATGCTCTTGGGGCTGCTATAAAATCGTTGCGAAGTTTTGCGGCTGCCTTCGCTTTCTTGACATCCTAGCCGCTTTGCTATCTCTGTTCCGGTATGGTTTCCACGTTTGCCGGGCGTGGCAAGGTACAACAGAGGAAACGCCTGCTACAGGTCGCGAACCCTCGCCGGACTGGATCCGGATAGCAGACAATGATTTTAAGCGATGCCGTAAGACTTCAGGAAAGCCCGGTTGACATCTTCCCAATATGCCGGGATTAGATCCGCATAGCTGCAGACGTTCCGCAGGTGGTACAGATGCCGCCGCAGATTGGACAGGGCACACCAAGCGGAAGCACCGCAGCCGGAGCCTTTAACCGGGATACTATAAACAGTGCCGGAATAGCTCCATAAATCCCAATTGCCGGAATGGGCGACAAACTCGCCTTTTTCTGTAATCTCGCGGGCCTGATCTGCCCACAGGCTGCCCATTTTGTCAAAATCGTATTTTCTCATTGTGTGAACCTCCTTATTATTCTTCTATATCCTCAGCAGCTACGCGGCACATATAGCCGCCTAAAAATATACACATTGCAAGTAAAAAATCTAACATGGTGCGCCCTCCTTAAAACGTTGATATCTGATAAACTACATTTTTCAGATATTCTATTTTCTGCCAGGTTTCCAGGTCTAAACCGCTGACATATAAATACACATCAATAGGAACCATATTGTAAAGCCTGTATAAGCGTTCAAATTCCGGCATATTGTCAAGCCATTTTTCCCAGTTTGCGCGTGCTGTGTCTGCAGTGTGTTCAATCCTTAACAGGTCGGATCCGGGAATATATGCCGCCGGATTTACGTACCAAGTAATTTTTCCGCAATTAGCAATATGTGCGATCTGCTTATAACCGCCGTTTTCTGAAACAGCTTTGTTATATACAGCCAGTCCGTTACCCTGACAGCACATAAACAGTTCAAATTTTTTCATATGTTTTCTTTCTTCCCTTTTACCCTGGGAGCCGGGAGATAAACACCGCCGCCCGGTATCGGGCCGGGCTTGCATCCTCTGCGGCGGCTTAGTATTCAGTTTCTACCAGTTCCGCGCCCTCCGTGGCTACATCCGGAAGGAATGTGCCCAGGCTGTCAGCTGGGATAAATAAGTTATACCCGTCAAAACTCTGAAAGTGTGCCAGGATCCCGGCTTCGATCATGACATATTCACGGGAGTCTTCGGAATTAAGGTAAATCCCTCCTACGTGGTAATATTTGGCAGCTTCTGCGGCTGTTTCCTTTTTAATCTGGTCAAGGCTCACTGTAAGCTGTCCGTTTTCGTTTCTATATCTTTTTTTCATAGTGTTATTCATTTCTGCCTGCCATCATCAGCGAACCGGCGGCACCCGATCCGGACGCCCTAACGGGCGTTTCGGCTTAATCTGCTAAAATCATTCTGGCGGTATTGAAAACATATAACCGATTGAAACGGTGCTTTTTAAAGTCTCCATTTTCTGAGATTTTTGCGCCTGTATTTGGGTATTTGAGCGTTAAAACGGTCAAATACTTTTCTAACAGATCATCTGGGCATAACAGGCAGTTTATAGCGTTCTGGATAGTGCTTTTATTGCTGTTCTGGCCGATTCCGTCCAGGTCAACGCCTTTTTCTTTCTCCAGTCTATCAAGTTCTTTCAGCATTTCGTTCTTTGTCATGGTTTTATTCTCCTTTCGTTTTGCCCTGTCTCATCAGTGCAGGTGGGGCAGTTCCTACAGACCGCCGGGCGGCGGTTTCGACTATGATATTTTCATAAAAATGTCAATTGTGAGTTCTGCAAGCGCTCTTTTCTTGTCGCTCATGTATCCGCGACGTTTACTCTTTAACGCCTTGGCTGCTGTCTGGAGGTTATTAACTCCATAATTTGCTGCTTTGTTCAGCTTCTCCCATTCTTCCGGGGTTACTCTTATAGCTTTAAGTGTTGCCGGGTTAATGCTGTAATCGTCTTTATCTTCTGGGTGCAGGTCTTGACATAATGGAATGTAGTCATGTGTTCCCATGTTTTCGCCGATGTTCCAGATCTGATAACTTACCGGGATTCTTCCGACAATCTCGAATACGTTCGTTTTTCCGAAAGACTCTGAATAGATTTTTCCGTTTTCAATTTTGATTTTTTTCATGTTTTCTATCTCCTTTTTTTGTTTGCTGTTTTCCGTTCCTTATGGTTGTATTATATACTAATAATAGTATAATGTCAATATATAAATACACTATTTTTAGTATAAACAAAATTTGACTTTTAAGGTATAAAATGCTATCTTTATATATAAGGAGGTAACGCCATGATAAATTATAAAATTGATGTGTTTAAAGAATTGAAAGAAAGGGGATACAATCAAACAAAATTGCAGCGTGACAATCTGTTACCACGGCAAACGATGCAGAACATAAAAGCAGGAAAAAGCATTACATTAGATACGCTAAACAAAATCTGTATCATGTTAAAAATGCAACCTGGTGATATTATCGAGGTTATCCCAACAGATGACGAAAAAATAAAATTTTATTAACCTATTGATATTATACTAATAATAGTATATAATAATAACTGTCAAGAGGTAGTAACCGAATGGCAATAGGCGAGAGCCAGAAAGAGAGGTAAAAGATGCAAGACATGGGAATGACAGACAAGCAGTTTAACGGTTTTATTCGATTCCTGATTGACGGGTTAAAAGAAGCCAAGGAAGAGCAGGACACCGAAAAGAAAGATGAGCGGATTCAGAAAATTCTGGACAACCTGCAAAGCACGTTAGAGGACTAAACCACCGGGACGGGCAACCGTCCCACATGAAAAGGGGTCGAATATGGCCCCTTTTTTGTGTCTTGTTGGTTCGTCTGGGTGTCCGTTTACTGGTTCGTTAGTTGGTTCGCCTGCTGTTCTCATATGCTCTAAAAACCTTGTATTTACTGGGTTTTTGCTAGTTCGTCTGGTGGTTCATGTGTTAGTTCGCTTTCTGGTTCACCCTGTGTTCATACCGTCTATTTTTACGCTTTGATGACATTTTCAGGAGCTGCGCCGGGCAACTTTCATAAATCCCGGAAACCGGCGCAAATCCTAGGTTTTCCAGGGCTACAAAGATCGCAACCGGACCGGACCCGGGCGGCCGGGCAAGGTGAGCAGATCAGCGGGTAGACAATGCGTGTAAAAATGTGTCCTTTCCCTTAATTTCTCTTCTTCCCTTTTCCCTTCTTCTTTCCCCCATACCCCCTATTATTATTCTATATCCTTTTATCTCTTTTAATCCCTTTGGCGAATTTAATTATTATATTAATTTTTTTATATATTTTATTTTTAATATAATCAACGATAATTATTATTAATATATATTATATATAAGGGTCTGGGGTATCTGTAAAAATGACATAGTGTATATGCTTGACAGATAAAAAAATCTGGTGTATGCTTTATGTACAATATAGCTGAGTCTTGTAGGGTTGCCCTGGAGCCGTGAGAAGGGCGCACAACTCGGATCAGGATAGGCAGCAGGAGCAAGGACGGCAAAATTCGAGGCTACACGCTCACAGATGGGATCTATATCGGTTCTGTCTGTGGGCGTTTTTTATATTCTTTTCTGGAGGTGATACAGTGAGCAGATCTACAAAAAAAACTAATGCAGTCAGCACAGATGCAGGTATTGAAATATACCCAGATGATATGCATATATATGCTCAGGAGTATGAGGACAGTTTACCACACCCAGAAAACTTATATAAACTATCCTCCAGTACGTTTACAGGTCTTATAAGATATATTAATAAAAAAATGGGATTTACTAGGGCTATATATGACGATATTAATCTTTTAGATGATATATGGGATATGTATATAGATATAGCTTATAAATATGATCAAAAGCCTGTATTAGAAGAGTTTGCGTTATTGATTGGATGCTCAAGAGATATATTATATTCATGGGCTTCTGGTGAGTATAGGAGTAGTGATTGGTGTTCTAAACTTAGTTGTTCGAGGGCCGACACCGTCCGAAAATGGCAGAATGAATGCAGGTTAGGACGCTACAAAGGGGCCGCAGCTGGCAATGTTGGTTATATCTTCCTCTGCAAAGCTGTTGATGGTCTAGTGGAGACTGCTCCGGTACATATTGAGCCGCCAAAACAAGCGCTTACAGCCGAAGCACTCCCAAAGTTATCCACAAAAGTGGAAAACAATGGGGATGATTCTATATCTTGTGCAAATAACGAATAAAACCACAAAATATAGCATTTAACTATTCGTGAAACATCTCTTTAACGAATAGTTACAGAAATACCACCGGATTAGCTCCCAGGGGCACCGGGGTAGGGGTCTGGGAGATGCCCGAAGACGGGCCTACTAAGTCCCTCAAATAACCGCCAAAAATAAAAAGGCACTCTCCTGGCATAGATAGGATAATCCGATAAACTGTATAGATACAGCTTCTATGCCGATAAAATAATATAAAACACAAAGGGATGATACCAAATGAGTAGTCGTAGAGTAGTTTTAAAAGGTCAGGCATTAAGGATTAGGCTTGATGATGATATGGCAAATAGGCTGTTTGAGGAAAAGAACCGAACAGGAAAGAGCGTATCACAGATAGTTAGACAGGCGGTATCTGAGTATTTTAGACTAAAGCGAAAATAGCAAATATACGGGAGATGGTTGGATGGGAAGAGCTGAAATGCGTAGAATGCAAAAGGCTGAGCAAAGAAAGCAAAATACATATACGCTGACGCAATCGCAGATAGAACAGTTAAAGCAAGTGGCTTATGAAGAAGCGATAGCAGAGGCAATGAAATTGATGCTGACAATTCCTCTGGAGGTCTTGGCAAAAGATTATTGGCCTAGATCAGCAGAGAAAAGATGTCCTGGATTTGTTCAAAAGGTTTTAGACCTATACGAACAGTATGAGGCAGGAAAAGTATCAATGGATTCCATGGTAGAAGATTTATGGACATATGGTGGCGTTCGGTTTGAAACGGAAAAGGAGAACACAAAATGACATTTGATGAATTTCAGAAAGGTTGCCTGCGTACTGCAAGCGGGGTAACAGCGGCCACAAAGGAAAATATGCTGCTAAATGGTATTTTAGGAGCGGCCGGTGAATCAGGTGAACTTGCCGATCTGATTAAAAAGGAATTATTCCAAGGTCATCCGCATGACAGGGATCATTACATCAAAGAGTGTGGTGACGTGCTATATTATTTAGCCTTGATTGCTGAGTCTCTGGGGACAACACTAGAAAACGTTGCCATTACAAACAATCGTAAGCTCTGGGAACGATACCCAAATGGTTTCGAGGCGGATAAATCCCTGCATAGAAAAGAGGGCGACATTTGGGTAAAATGAAAGAATGTGAGAGATGCCCTAAGCTTTTCAAATGCAATGATAAGTTAGTCTGCGGGAACAGTAGCAGTGATAATTACGATCGGTTTATTGAAGCAATAGATGAATGCGATGTATACGGACCTGATGCAATTGAAGAACTTCCGTTTACATATACAGAAGTCCACATGGATTCTTCTGAAATCGATTCAATTAATCATCCTGGACATTATGAAACTGGTAAGTTTGAATGTATCGATGTCATGCTGGAAACACAAGGCACTGAGGCCGTAAAGAACTTCTGCATATGCAACGCATTCAAATATCTGTATCGGCACAAACGTAAGAGCGACATTGAAGACATCAAGAAAGCTGACTGGTATTTGAAAAAATATATTGAACTGGAAGAGGCCAAAAATGAAGATAGGCAACAAGCAGATTAACGATGAATGTCAATACTGCGGAGAAATCCTTATCTGTGAGTTGTGCAGGCAAGGGCATGGAATAGGGCGCGAAAGAGAAAATATTGTGCAAATGATTCGCTGTCAGATAGACCATGAAGAACGGCGGAAAAATGATGGGCTATAGCCAAGCGGTTAAGGCACAGGACTTTGACTCCTGGATGCCCGGGTTCGAATCCCGGTAGCCTAGCTGGGGTATGGCAAGGGCCCCAATATCTGTATGTGTTTTCATATAGGTATCCTCCCTGACCCACTAGCGGAAAGCTGATTAAAGGACCGTCACAAGGTCCGGTGGGATTTGTGAAAATCAACCTGTGCGCCAACACGGCTGTTATAGGCAGTAAAATCCTTCTCCTCGCAATAAGGTTAAGGTCAGTAAAGACGTTAAAATCCGTTCGGCGGTCACGTACAAGGCCGTCAGGTGCTTGCATATCACCTAGAATGCTTTCACGGGGCATATGCAGTTTGGAGAAGCGGCAACGATTGGAAGTGTTGCGGCTGACTGTAAATCAGTTCCCTTGCGGTAAACATTGGAGGTTCAATTCCTCTCTTCTCCATTTCCATAGTGCGGTACAACAAGCTCATGTTGATGCTGTGAATAACTTGTCTGTGAGTAGAGAAAAGACATGCCGGTGATATGAGCTAGTCCGGGACTCACAGATTATATCCTGGAAGTACAAAAAGCGTGGTTTATAAAGGATATACTGTTGGGTAGCTCCCAACTGAACTGAGCGTATGCGGACCGTCTCAGAGAGATTGACAATGCTGATGTTGAGAGCTGGGTATATAGATAATGGCTTTGCGCAAAGCTTATATCGTGATATACGCTGCCTAACATCGGCACCGCATCAAAAACGGAACATAGTTCAGCCGGTTAGAGCGGTGGCCTTTTAAGCCATGTGCCTTGGTTCGATTCCAGGTGTTCCGATTTTGAAAATTGATTTTTGAGGAGTGAATAGCAATGCTAAGTGATTTCGTAAAATATGTAAAACAATA
>OHAN01000231.1_pt1 | contig 58741 bp, 88 predicted proteins | sample 1577121 | NCBI WGS metagenome assembly OHAN01 (sample SAMEA3541554, study PRJEB24748) | human gut metagenome | biome: human gut; feature: human-associated habitat; material: faeces | place: China | collected 2012 | reverse complement strand
GTTTGTTGGCTGAGTTTGCCGCACCGCCCGCGCTGGACGAACCAGCGTAGTTGTGAGTGTGGCTGGCGTTCGCCTTCCCATTCAGCTTGGTGTTCATCTCGCTCTCGGTGTAGTACCGGTCGTCGTGGTTATGTCCGCTCGCCGCCACTCCCGTAAGCTTCGCATCGACCTCTGCTTCCGTATAATACCGGTCATCATGGGTATGGGCAGTCGGCGTAAAAGCAGTCGGCTTGCCGCTGATACTGTCCCATGCCGGCGCTGCCACGTCAGAAAACTTGTCGTCCACTTCGCTTTTGGCGTAATACAGGTCATCATGAGAGTGTTCCGCATCCGCCTTGCCGCCAAGCTTCGCATCCATCTCGCTTTCGGTGTAATACCGATCATCATGTGTATGGCCGGTGTCCGCTTTCCCCGCAATGGCGCTGTTCACCTGCTCTTTGGTGAAGTATCGCCCGTCGTGGTCATGCCCACTGTCAGCCTTGGTCGAGAGCTTCTTATCGATCTGTGTTCCATTTTGAAATCCTGCATCGTTCTCGAGTTCGCTTGTTTTCGTCGGCACGCTGAAATTCACTGCCTTGTTTCCGTCCACAGCCAGCTGAATGCCGTTCACCAGGATCTTCTCGATGATGTTCGGCTGTCCTCCGGCTCTTTCGAGGCTCCGCACCCGTGCCGTCAGGGCGGAAAAATCAGTCACGACCTTTGTGCCAAAAGCTTCCAGCTGGCTGAGCGTTGCAGATATTACTTCACCTGCCATTCGTCACCCCTCCCCCGAAGACACGAACCATCATAGCATCAAACTCGCTGTCGGTCGCAGCTCTCGTCGAGATGCTGCCGCCGCTGGTCACGTTCATGCCGTCGCCTATCTTGACCAGACCCAGCTTGTCCCGGGTAGCAGGGGTGTTGACCGGCTCTTCTTTCTTGATGAGCGCTACGATGACGTCGATGTTCGCCGTCGGCTTCCGCACGGCATAAAAGCGCACATAGCCATCATAGGTCTCTATCATGCTGGCCAGCCCCGCCGGAGAAGCCGCCTCGAAGTTCTCGAGAGCGGTAGTCCCCAGCGGAGTCATGGTCGAAAGGCATCCCGGCACTTCCACATCGCAGTAATACTGGTTCGGCCCGATGGCAGACTCCATTTTGACCCAGTCGCGGACGGGCAGGGTCAGCTCGTAAGAAGTCGTCCCCACCCCAAAAATCGTCAGCACAAGCTCGATGTCCTTCGCCGGCACCCGGATGGCAAAAAGCCGGAGCGCGCCATTTCGCGTCTCGACCGCATTCGCCAGCCCTGCCGCCACCGCTGCCGCATAGCTTTCCAGCCCGGTCGAACAGAATGGCGAATGTCTCTCCGTCAGGTCGGGGACTGCGATGTCGCAATAGTATTGGTATGGCCCCTTGACAGGAGAAAGTTTCTTCCAGCTGTCCTTCAGAGCCGTCAGGTCATAGGTCTTGTAGTAGCCGCCACTATATTCCGATTTGGCTTCTGCAATGACGTTTTTCGCCTTGTCCGAATATCGCTTTGCCGAGTCCTCGCTGCTTTTGGCATTCGTCTCGCTCTTCTTTGCGGCTGCGGCGCTTGCGGCAGATTCGCTTGCGCTCTTTGCGGAAGCATCCGCACTTGCCTTGCTCCGGTTCGCACTGGCTTCCGACTGGCTGGCCGATGCTTTCGATTCTGCCGCGCTCTTCTTTGACTCTGCGGCGCTTTTCGCCGAGGCGTCTGCGCTGTTCTTCGAATCTGACGCCAGTTCTTTCATCCGCTCGATACCCAGCCGCACCATCTCAATGACGACTTCCATAGAACGTGCAATGTATTCACGCACTTCCACGCCGTAGATGGCCTTCCGGACACCGGTGACCTCTTCTTTCAGCAATGCGAGCACTTCATCGTAGGTCATTCCGCTCCTCCTTTCACTTGCTTTTTAAGGTCGGCTCGTCTCGCTTATCTCGTTGACGTGTCCGACCAGACCGTTCAGAGCATCTTTCAGCCGGCTGACTACCGCGGTAAGGCTGTCAAATCGCCTTGAGAGCTTCTTGCTCGTCAGTCCGAAGGTGAACTCTTTACTGTTGACTGCATCCAGCGGCAGTTTTACTTTCGTGCAGACCATCCACCGGTCAATATCATGGGGGGTCGAGAGTATCCGGGTGCGCAGCAGGAATCCCAGCTTGTCCACATTCTCGCCCGCATCTCGCCGGTCAAAGGCCTTGATGGTTAGCGCCGGCTCGACGACCTGTTTATAGTTGTCCAGCTCCTCCAATGCCGCTTTGTAGAGGGAATCTTCTGTCGAAGCCTGCCCGTCCACATAGATGTGCCGCGAGTTCAGTCCGTAGGCCAGAATGGAAAAATCATTTTTAGCGCTTTTGGAGATGGACTCGTAGGTCGTCTTGGAGAATATCCACCAGCCTTTTTTCACTTTTTGTATGCCGTGTGCCGTGACGCTGTTCACGAGTTCCGATGTCCTCTTTTCCTCGAAAGACATATCCAGCATGTTCACGCCGTATTCAATGGTCTGTTCGGTGCGCGGGACATCCTCTTCCTTCAGGTAGTCGTAGTAGAAAAAATAATCTTCTGTACCCGGGTCATTTGCAAGCCTCAGGCGCAGGTATCCGTCTCTTCCTTTTTTGTGCTCCAGCAGATATGTCGTCAGGATGCTCCAGTAGCTTCCGACCTGTGTACCGCTTTCCTCCGTGCTGATGCTCTTGCTGTCCACAGTCACGTGCCCCCGCTCCATGCAGTTCACGGGGCTGTATCCCTTATCGCTCTGGTTCGGGTGCATCATCAGCTCGAGGATGCTCCCGGAGCTGCTTGTCGTCTGGTAACTCCCGGCGTCCAGCTTCGTCTGCATCCGCGACAGCTCGTCCAGAATGCCGTCGGCAGTGACTTCGAGGTCGAGCTCGAATTGTTTTTCAATACCTGTTACCCGGCCAAAGAAGATGCACTCTTCGTCCTCTTCTACCATGACCCAGGTCTGGCCCAGGAGAAAATTGCTGTAATATGGATTTTTTATGGTTCCGAAACGGGTCTCTACCTGGTAAGGCACCAGGCAGCTGAATGTACCCGCCGCCTTGTTTTCCAGTTCCACTTCTGGTTCAGCGAGGATGCCGTCTGTTTCTTCTCCTTCAATCGAATCTCCGTAGGAGTCATAGACAAGCACTTTTTCGGTCCAGTGGAAGCGGGCTGTCTGTGTACCCAGTGAGTTTTTGAAGTCCACTGCCACTCTTCCGGCGTATACTTTGTATCTCATATCGCTCTGCCCTCTGTAGTAGCACACTATAAAAATGCAGGCCTGTATTCCACGCTCACCATGATGGCCTCGTCAGCCTGCACCACGACTGTCCGTCCGCTTCTGTTCAGTGTAGCGTCCATCGTGCCGATGTTCACGGTCTTTTCCGGTGTCAGCACCGCACCGTCGCCGGCATAAAAGCTCATCGTTCCGCCAAACCATGTCCGGATGCCGGTTCCCTCTTTCAGCTCTGTGCTTCCGGCTTTGAGCTGAACATAACTGCTCTCATTCGGTTTTTCTTCACCGTCGTGGGTGACGGTGCCAAGCAGCCGGATGCTATCATTTCCAACGAGAAATCCCTCTGTCTCGCCCGTGAGCACGAACTCATAGCTCGTGTTTGGCTCGAGTGCAGCTTTCATCGCTCCTCCGACGGTCACAGTCTTGCCATAATAGTCATTGACCATGCCTTTCCACACGACAGCCGCAAGCAAAACAGTGCTTCCTTTTCGTCTTACCCCAAGTGTCACGGTGAGCTTGCTGTTCCGTACACTGCCGATGAAATTTCCAGCCATGAGTGCTACGGGCATCTTTACCTCTTCCAGCGAAAGTCGGTGCTGACGTGTCTGGAAGAAGTATACAAGTTCTGTGCTCTCGATGCCTTCCGTGGCGTCTATGTCTGTGGCGAAATCCTCGGTGATAAGGGTGTAGTTTCCTCCATTTACGTCTCCGAGCATCGCCGCTGCCTTTCCGCTGCTGGTCACAAAGACTGCCGAAGGCTTGTCCGAGTCCACCAGCGTGAAAGTTTTTTCTTCGCCAGCCTTTATCGCCACATTCTTCATCTGCGGCGTTGCAAGGTCCGTCTCAAAGCAGAAAGGGTCCCACAGCCAGTCGCCGTTCGGCTCTTTCACGAGATATTTGAACGGGTACAATCGGTATTGCAGGGTAATTTTTGCGTGGTCGTACTGATACGACGGCTTTCCGCTCACCCATACCCTGCCGATGTAGTACACCAGCGGCTCGTCGTCCAGGATGACTTTCGTCCGGAATGGCGCTTTCATCTCCGCCAGCAATTTCTGCTGGATGTCCCGGTATGCCATATCGCCGACAGGGCCGTAGAAACCATGCTCTTCCTGATACCGCTCCGTGTCCAGATAAAACTGCCAGCTTCCTTCCCGGTCATTGAACACAGGATACCCTGTCAGGCTGTGAGAAAGGTCTGCCGTTCCGTTCAATCCCTCGATGTCGAGGGTCATGATCTTTTCGGTCGGGGCCTGTACGATGGGGCGGCATACCGGTATCAGATAAAGGTCTTTCCATGTGTGGATGCTTCCTATTGTTATCCCGTGCGGCATATCCATACTATCCACCTTCCCTCTGTAGCAGCGCACTACTGTTCCCGTCCAAACAAGACTTCCTTCGTCCACTCGTAACTTGCCCGACATGCCAAGGGCTCCCCTGTAAGCGCTCTTCCAAAAATCTTTTCGTAAACTGTAATGCCCTGCTGCAAAAATACAGCAGAGCACTGCGCTTTACGAAACTTCGGGCGGGGCAAGGCTGTATGAGATGGTCACTTTTATCTGCCCGTTCTGGTCTGCGGAGTAGCCGCTCACCCAGCATCGCCCCTTATAAGTCTTTATGCTCCCTTTTCCATCCGGCACGTCCACCAGCATCCGCCGACCCTGTAAACAGTGGAGCAGGGTACTTGAAGTTCTCTGCCGAGCGGATGGACGCGTACTTGATGTTGTCGGCATAGATGTCGTTGGGGTCTGCGCCGTCGGGACTCTCGTTCACAGCGGTCAGGCCGTTCCAGGGTGCGCCGGTGGTATACTTGCCCTTCACCATCGGGAAAACGACGCCATGGTCAACGCCCAGATGATACAGGCGCTCGCCGGTCTTATCCCATTCCAGTTTGCTCATAGGTCTTGTTCCTCCTTTTTGTTTTTCAGGCGGTCATAGTGAACACGTCGTGGTATAAATTGTCCGCAATATAAGAGCGGTCGTATCTGCACTGGTCGAGGCGTGACACGGCCGCTGTGAGGTCGCTGTCCGGGGTCTTGGTCATCACCGTCACCGTGTAGGAAGGGTGTTGGAGATAGACGTGGCCGTTAGCGTGTACATTGCGGATGCGGTTCAAATCGTATCGGATGCAGGGGTACTGCATTTTCAGGTTGGCGGGCGGCTGATAGTACAGATGTATTTCTCCGACAGTTTCTTGCAGCACCCTCCGGAGAATGTCGTCCAGCCTCAGTCTCTGCTCACTCATGGTATACCCCTCCGAATGTCAGGATGAGGCGCGGGTACTGTACTTTCACGTCCGCCACCTTCCATTTCACGCCGCCAAATTCGGCGTATCGCATGGAGCCGAAATTCTCGTGGGCAAAAGGGTCTGCCACGATGCTCAGCCGGTTCTGGAACATGACATTGTCGTTCACTCCATCCCCTGCCTGCAGCTGTCGGCCCCACTCCAGCACATCGCCGTAGTATTCGCGCTCCACCGTTTCCTCGGTGCAGACACTGGGCGCCGTCTCCACAGTCCGCCCTTCAAAGCCGATTTTTCCAAACCACTTTGCCATAATAACCTCTCCGTCATTTCGCTTCGCTCAATGCCACCTCTCCTGGCGAGGAGAGGCTTTGGCAGGGCGGTAAAGTTTGTTCATCCTTGGGCAAGGAGTATCTTACCATTTTGAAAAACCTCCCCCTCTTCGCCAGTGGCTCCCCTCGGTAGGGAAGCTGGCGCGAAGCGCCTGAGGGGTTTACTCCTTGCTTGCCGTCCAGCTCTTGGCGGCAGTGCCGTCATAGGTCTTCACGCCGGTGGCCTCTGCGTATGCGATGGACGCAAAGTAGTTCTTGCCGTCGCACACGATAAGGCGGCCCAGCATGAAGGCGCGGCCAAGGTCGGCGGCGCTCACCTTCATCTTGTGCTCGGCGTCAGCGTACAGCTTGCCGTCGGTGTGGCCGTAAGCGACATATGCGCCCACATGTACGTCCTCGGTACGATCATAAAAAGGTTTCAGGGTCATTTTTGATCTCCTTTCTTTTGCAGTGTCTGCCCTCTCTAGCAGCGCACTGCCGTTTACGTCCAGACGAAATTTCATTCGTCCAGCAGTCTCAAAACCGTCCTGCCAAAGCTTTCCCTTTCAAGGGGGAGGTGTCGGCGCAGCCGACAGAGAGGTCCTAACGGGCGAGCGCTCTAAAGTTAAAGCGCCTTAGAGGTTTATTCTGTGCCTGCCCTCTGAGGAAAAGTGTCAGCTGAGCTGACGGAGAGGGCATCCGGCGCTCTTTACGCCGCCCACTCGATGGCCATAGCACTGTAGGGAGTCGTCAGTGCGCCGGAGCAGCGGGTCTCGATGAGGTACTTCATGGCGTTGTAGTCGATGTCGAAGTCGTCGAACATGGAGACAGCGCCGCCCTTGTCTGCGCCCACGGTGTAGTCGGCCAGATTGACGATGACAGCGGCCAGATCACCGCCCTTGGCGCCCTTGCGGCCGTCCATCTCAGGCACCGTGACGATCTTGCTCACGCGCAGCTTGCGGGCCAGAGCAGCCTCGTCGGCGTAGAGCGTGCGGCCCATGCCGTCCTCCAGCAGGAGCATCTCGGTCAGAGCGTCCTCGGTGGTGAACATAGTCGGGGTGCCGCTGCCGCGGTACTCCTTGCGGCTGCGGATGGCCTGCTTGATGAAGGCCTTGTACTTGTCCTCCACCTTGCTCAGGCCGGTCGTAGCCACCTGTACCTTGATGGTAAACAGGTCGGCATCGTTGAAGATGGGACGGATGCAGTTCTCGTCGATCTTGTCCTCGCTTGCCGCCTGACGGCCATCGCCCAGGATATAGGCCAGCGCCAGCTCACGGTTCAGCTTGTAGCGCATCTCGTTGCGCAGCCAGGACACCACATCGAAGCTGTTGATGTCGTTCACGTCGTCGCGGTCGAGCTTCTGCTTCTTATACACAGTGGTCGGGCCGGTGGAGCGGCGCAGCAGGCCAAAGACCTCTTCGATTTTATAATTGCCCTTCACATAACCCTTGGCACGGGCATCTTCGGGGGTCAGGTCTGCGAACATGCTCTTGAAGCGGCTGAACGGGATGTGCTTCACGCCGCCCATCACTACGCTCACCCAGTCGTCGGGCTTGTCGATGATGCGGGGCGTGGTATCCAGCAGGTGGTCTTCCGGGAACAGCCAGTCGATATTGTCGATGCCGTGGCTCAGCTCATCGATCTCGCCCTGCTCCACGCCGGCGTTGTCGAAGGCCGCCTTCAGGGTGCCGCTGGTCTTTGCACCTTTGATGATGTTGTTGATGTCGTCGATGCTGTGCTTCAGCACGGTCTGCTTGCCCGCATCCTTGTCGAAAACATTGTGCTTCATGTCGCTTTCATCCTCCTCGTCTTCGCCGCCGTCACCGTCCTGCTCTTCCAGAGCGAGACCCACCAGTGCATGGCAGCATTCCTTCTGCTCGTCGGTCATGCTGTTGTAGACCTCTTCGAGCGTCTTACCGTTGGTTTCCTCGGCCATCTTGCCGTCCTCCTTGTTGTCGTCGGAGTGGGCCAATACGGCCTCCTCCAGCGGGTTGCCCTCCGGGTCCATGCCATGTTTGAGGCTCAGACTGCCCGGGTCGTTAAAGATAAAGGCTTCGCAGCCCTCATCGTCCATATTGTCAGCGCTGTGCTTCACCACTTCCTGAATGAGCGCGCCGGGGTTGCAGCCTGCCAGTACGAGGCTCAGTTCCCGGATAACGCCGTGTTTCACCACCTGTCCGGCCTTCTGCAGACCGTTGGCCCAGATGGAAAAAGCGTTCAGGTCGCCGTTCTCCACGCACTTCTTGGCCGTCTGGCCGGTGGGCGTGTCGTTGAACTTGGCATAGGCGTAGACCCCGCCCTTGCGGTTTTCCAGCAGTGCGTGGCCGAGGACATTGTCAAGGCTGTTGTGGTCGTGGTTGTACACCAACGGTACAGTCTGGCCGCTGCAGCCCTTGAATGCGTCTTCTGCAATGGTCAGCCCGTCGTAACACTTCGTGTTCGCCTTAGTCGCCCAGCCGCTGCAGTCGTAGTCAAAATTCACCATTTTTTTTGATTTCTCCTTTCTTTTAAGATTCATTTACCATCTGCTCCACAGCCTCTCACCCTCTTGCGGCGGGGTCACTGCCAATCTGTGCCGCCTGTCCCGCGTTGGGAGAAAGATTCTTGTTCAGCAGCTGGTCTGCCTTGGGGTCTTTCGAGGGTTTCATTCCGATGACCTGACGGAACTCATTCGACGTCATGATCTCGTTACGGGTGAACTTGTCGGCCATCTCTGCCACCATCGAGACAGGTGCCAGCTTGAACGGGTCGCGGAAGTACATGATGCTCTGCTTAGCCTTGAGGTCTTCGCGGCTCAGGAACTTCCGCTTCAGTTCGTCCACCACAGCCGCCACAAGGGGCTCGATGACTCGGTTCTCGTAATTGGTCATGACAGTGTCGTCCGCTGTGCCGTTCATGATCTCCGGCGTCAGCCCCAGCTGGCTGTAAGCCATGTTGGTCAGGTACTCGATGCTTTTCAGCAGATTGTTCTCGAGGCTCCGGTTCAGCTGGGTGATATGCTCCGTTGCGTCAATGTAGCCGATGCCGTATCGGCTGCCCGCCAGCTGCTCTTCCAGTGTCTTCCGCCGCTCCTGTGCCTGTTCTTTCCGGGCAGGGCTTTTCACGGTGTAGGGCAGCTGGATGATGAGGTCGAGCTTTCCGCTTCCAGCCTGCTCGTCCACGGCGTCCATGATGCGCAGCTTGCTGATGAGCCGCTGGACGGTGCTGTTGGGCTCGTTCATGACAGAGTAGAAGGGGTTCTCCACGATAGCCGCCCGCTCTTTCGGCAGGATGACTTCTTCCTTCTGCCCGGTCCTGTCGTTATAGAGCTCCACCCGCACATCGTCCGGGTACCACTCCTTCACCTTGCCCACCCGCATCGACAGGATCTCTGTCTCCCCCGTCACCGGGTCCTCGTCGATGTCCACCGGAACGATGGCAATGACGCCTTCGTCCAGCAGGGAGAGATAGATGTCGTACCGCAGAGCCCTGCCCGTCTGGTCCTTGTTGGCCGAAAGGTTCAGGCAAGAATTAAGGCCCGAGTCCAACACCGCATCGAAGCGGTCGTTTTCGTCGAGCCTTACGTGGCTTATGGTGATAGCTGTGGCGTCCTGCGCCATCCGGGCGTAAATTGCCGTCAGGATGGTGCGGTCGGTCGTCCGGTTCAGCCTTGGCCGGTCGGGTCGGTAGCTGTAGCCCCCTCCATACACCCGGGGAGGGTCCCGGTTCAGAAATGCATTCCAGGCATGTTTCAGCCGGGAGCCAAATGAAAGTTCCATTTTGATTCTCCTTGATTCACGGCTCTCCTGATAGGGGAGCTCCGCAAGGCGCCAGCCTTCGGCGGGACCGAAGCGGTGAGAGGTTTACTTATTATCGTCCTTCTTATCGTCGTTCTTTTTGCCTTTATCCGGGACGAACATATTGCCCAGTTCGGGATTGTGGAGTACGTTCACGGCAATCCACTTAGCTCCCTGAGATTCAATGTTATCAACGGCCTTCGTTGCAAATTTCTTGGTTCCGTCCGAAATGATGTCTTTGACAAAGCTCTTGCCTTCATAAACTTCTTTCCGAAGTTCCTTGACTTCCTTCTGGAGCTGCAACCGCTCTTTTTCGAGCTTCAACTCGCGATTCGGGTCATCTACCCGGACGTCGGTCTTGCCCATCAGGGTACGGTACTGGTCTTCCATCTGCATACGCTGGATTCTGGCACGAAGCTCCTCATCTGTATACGCACTGGCGTCCTTCCCCGTCCGCTTCGGCGCATACTCCACCTGTTCAGCTTCCTCGCCTGCGTTTCTGTCTCCATAGTGCTTCCTTCCCGCCGCAGTCAGGGTGCCATCCTTGTTCTGGTACCGCCGCATACCCCACTTCATGCCCTTGATGCCCCAGTGGTACAGTTCGTCTTTGTATACCTGCACTTTGCTGTCACCTCACTTTCCCTGCAATGTCAGCTTCCGCTCCAGCAACCGCGCCACTCTCTGTGCGCCCTTCTGTACCGCCCGCTTCCGGCGTGCCGCTGACATTTTCTTGTTATACCGCTTCTTGGCGGCTTTCATGCGAGCTTTCTTTTCCTTGCCCGTCTCTGCCTCGGCCCGCTTTTTTCGGTACATATTGTTCCGCAGGTCTGTTGCCTGCTCTCCCGAGATGTACTTCTTGCGCAGCTTCAGCTTACCGTCTTTGTCCTCGTACTCCTCGGTGGCCACCCACGCACCGCGCCCGTTCGGGTGCCTCTCCCTCCGGTATTCACCTGTGAGCCGTGCTTTGCCGTTCAGAGTCTTCTGCTTGTCCCACTCCTTCTGCTGGGCGCGGGTCGGCTTCCTGTCGGGGTCCTCGCCTCTGCTGATCGCCCGGCTTCTCCGGTAGTTGTCGTATGCTTCCTTACTGTAGAAGTAGTAATATTCCGTGTTGCCGTTCCGGTCCGTGCCTACTTCGACCCGCTGGTAATACTTGTGGCTCTTCCGCTCGCTGCCCTTCCCAAACAGCCCGTGCTCCATGAACTTCCAGTAATCCATTTTGATTTCTCACCTGCCTTCACTTCAAACTGATTGCATGGGCAATATGATCCCACCAGTCACCTATCATATATAACCTCACTCAAATGCATCCCGGTTCAGTTTCCACGCCACGTAGGCATCCATCAGCGCTGCCACGGCGTCGATCTTCTTGTCGTGCCGCTGCTTGTAGAGCTTCCGGTTTCCGTTGGTGTCCTCCAGCGTGATGCAGTTGCCCATGGCAAATTCCATCAGTGCCTCGTCGAACAGCAGCTTTCTCTGTTCGCTCAGCTTCTTCAGCTCACCCAGCGGCACGCTCTCCGTCCTTGCGCCCTGAATGACCTTCTCGATGCCAAACGGGCCGTTCTCCTGCGCCCACCGCTCCACGAATTCCTTCGCGTTGTAGGGGTCGTAGCCAAAGGCCCGTACGTCGTACTCGCTCTGCAGGATGTAGGCGTCGAGGTCGTCGTAAACCTGCATCATGTCCAGCACAGTCCCGTCGAACACCTGCAAAGTGCCTTCGTTCATGAACTCCTCGTACTTCTGCCGCATCGCCAGCGGAAGCTGTGAGAGGGTGTAGCTGGTGATGTAATCCCGCGTTTTCACCCCGAAATATCCGTTCTCCAGCGGGAACAGGAAGTCAAACGAGCAGAAATCGTCGCCCAGCGAAAGGTCAGCGCCCATGGCACAGGGCATCTGCCAGAAGTCCCGGTGTCGATGCCGCAGGGTCTCCTCATAAGTAAAGAAGTAGGTGTAGCCTTCCATCGGCAGGTTGAAGCGCTTGGCCAGAATATCATTCCGTGCGCCGGGCGAGTTTTCCGCGCGCTCCACATCCAGCTGGTAAGTCTCGTAGCTCACAGTCTGCCCGAGGTTCGGGTTCGCCTTCAGCCACATTTCCGGCTTGCCTACTTCGTCGATAGAGTCCAGCTTGTAATAGAAGATGGAGACATGCGGGTTGACATACTCGCCCTTCAGGATCTCCATCAACTCCATTTTGATGGTGTCGCCGCAGCCGTTTCGGACAGTACCCTCCGAGCTTGCCGCCACGATGAGATAATCTTCGTTCTTGGCTGCGCCCTGCTCAATGGCGCCGATGGGGTCTTCCCGGATGTCGCAGGAGAGCCATTCGTCCACGGTCGCCACACGGTCGCGCCGGCCCTGTAATTTCTCGATGGTCATGGGGCGTATCTCCAGCAGCGAGCCCGTCAGGAAATTCTCGATTCCCTTTTTGGTGGAGGCCATCTTCACCCGGTCGCTCTTCGCACCCGTGGTGTTCTGGATGCTGCCCATGGTCATAAACTTAAAAACAGGCCCTCTCGCCCGCGCCAGTGCTGTCCGGAACGGCGATAGGACTTCTTCTGCCTGTTTCATGGTGGGGGCAGTCGTCACCTGCTGGGTCGTGCTCTTGTCCACCGTCATAAAGTAGGCCTGTAAGCACTCCAGATACATGGTCTTTGCAGCCGCACGGGTGATGATAAGATACTGCTTGGTGATGAGCCGCTTCTTGATACGCTTGCGCTCGTAGTGTCCCCCATGTCCGCCGGGGTCCGGCACGTACACGCTCCGCTCCACAAAGTAGTACCAGCCGAAGATCTCCTCTGCCCAGAGCTTGAAGCTGTCCAGCAGTTTCAGATCACTGCCGTCGGTCAGCGTCAGCTCCCTCTCGCAGAACTTGATAAAGCCGTTGACGGCCTTGTCGTCGTAGTAAACGCCCGGGTTTGCGATGAGGTCGTCTATCCGGTTCATTTCCATTGAAATTTCCCGGCAGACAGGTATCTCGCCCCGCATCACGGCCTCCCTGAACCGGCCGTAGTAGATGGGCGTGGCCGTGTTCGAGAGTGCCATGATTTTATTCTCCTTTTATTTTTCTTCCTCTACGATAGCCCAGTCGTCGCAGCAGGTAATGCATAAGTACATCGCCAGATTCTGGACTTCCCGGAGATTCCGGCTTGTGCCGTCCGGTGCGTGAATGATGACTTCTGTTCCGACGATCTCCATAAAGGAGTTCTCTGCCCAGTGCCGACGGCGCACTTTATGTCCCTGCCTCATGGAAATCCACGCAGTCGTCCACGTCATGGTTATGCCTCCGCTTTATCGAATTCGATGTTCAGCCGGAACTCCATTTCTGCAACGGTATTTTTCAGCGCCTCCATGGCGGTCGAACTCTGCGGCGGGTCGAACGCGAGCCTTACCTTTGCGCCCATGTAGGACGCGATGGCCTTCACCCGCTCGTCTCCGGGCAGAAAGTCGTCCCACACGGCACTTGCGTCCACGATGCCAAAGCCCTTCTCCGGCCCGACTCCCAGCTGCTGCAGCACCAGAAATACCGCGTTGATGTGCATGATGATGTCCGCATCAAACGCCGTGTAGCTCTCCGCTATCCCCAGCAGCTTCTTCACGCTTGTCAGAATGCTGTCCATAACTACTCCTTATAGAAAAGAAAAAGCGCACCGACTGTCAAGTCAGTGCGCCAGAAAAATTTATTCAGTTAGAGCTATCAGCCCATCTACAGAAATCGAGGAACGCTGGATTCATCAGAACAGTGTCCATGCGAGACAATGCATTAAAGAAAATACCTTTTTCCTGCATTTTTGCTTCGTCAATCTTGTAAAGATGAAAAGACTCATAAATTATTCCACAAGCCTTCAGATAATCCAGCACCTGCCGTTTTATAACACTATTACCAACCGTAACATGTTCGATTCTATCCGCCGTTTTGGCCAAAGTATCCTTGCGATGTGTTCTGAATTCTACCAGAATACACCGCATCGCATGAATGAACTTTACAATATCAAAATTTGATATATCCTCAAAATCATAGTTGTATGGAATCAGTGAATAGTAGTTCTTTAGATTTGGTGCGTTGACTCTTAAATTGTCTGCTTTTGCAACATCAATCATTACGGGTTCTCCCGTGAATCCTTCATGTGCAACAAGTAAGCAACTCTCGGGATCGTACGACTCAATAGAAATATTTCTCGCCTTTAACTCAATTTTTTTACAAATGACAGACGAGTTGTAAATTCTACAGTCCATCCCTGCCTTTCCAACATACACTTCCGCATCAGGTATATCAATAGAAACACTGACGAGCTGATCAAATTCTAACGGTTGCTCGGTCAAATTTATTTCAGCAATATAATCTTCTCTTTTTATTGCGTTCTTTTGTCCAGGAATCATTCCGAACACTACCATGCATTTTGCGTTCTCTGTTTCTGATGCAGGAATCTCTGTGCATTCCAAATACGGACGCTCATACACAGTAGCCTTGGCCTTGAAAGAATCATACACATAAGAAATATGATTTGGCTGAACCATTTTATTGGAAATCCGCATATAGCAGTCGAAGAAAATCTGCGAGAGGACATAAGCCTGACTTTGCGAACTTTCAAAGTACATATCCGCTAAGGTCTCATATTCCTCATTCAGTATGATTTTAGCTAAAGCATAATCTCTAAATGCCGGCCCCGTGAAATCAATCTTTTTTCCGAGCCCATTTCCTATGGCACTGTTCCTTATAAATGGGTGCTGCGGTAAAAAGGAATCAATTATCGACTGATATTCAGCGACTAACTGCGGCGGCAAAAAGTTTAATTCATAATTTTTATAGCTGCAATCTTGGAAGATAATGTAGTATATGATTCTAACCAACTGTTCCTCTGGTGAATACACCTTTCCCCAGTCAGTAAACTCCGGGTGGGCGGCTGCGCATCTCTCCCTAAACGCCAGACTTACTTTTTCTGTCTGCTCACGGTTAAGTAGATCGTCCATTATTTTTGTGATAATAGCCACGCAATCTTTCTGATTCGAAAGTTCACTAATCATTTTTTGACGATTAGGCGATTCCTTAATATGTGTCGATATTGCTTCCAATACCGGAGCATATCCCAGAAAAGACAACCTTTCGTCGTCCGTGATATTGCTTTTAACCACATTATAATACTTTTCCGCACATTCGGCGTCAGGCTTTGTCGGAGTTTTCTTTCCTGCAATGCTTTTCACAACGAAATACTTAGCCGCAGATTCATCAAAAAATCCTATTTCGTAATGAGCGACAGAAATTTTGTTTTCCGCACAGAACGAAGCAATATATTGAGCAGTTTCCGTTCTTGCCAGCAAAAAGACTGTCGGCATCGTATGCGCCGACAAGCTATCGCTAATATCTGCGATAAAACCATTCAGCATTTTTCTTCCAGAAATAATTTCTGCTTCGTCAAAGGCATCAATAACTAACAGGACATTGCCAACATTCAAATCAGCTATGAACTCTGAATATTTCGGTGCACCTACGGCGTTAAGAATAGAGCCCGCAAAACTATTCGTGCCCACTTTGACCTTTGCCAGATTCCAGTAAAGGGCATTAAACCGATGTGCAATATATTTTGCTAACGAACTTTTTCCTGCTGCGCCAGGAGCAGAAAGCAAGACAAACTTAGGCTTCAAAGTTGACAGTGTTTTTTCTGTCTTTACATCGCTAAAAGATGGAGGGATATAAAACGGTTCTTCATCTATATAACCGATATAGTCCAGCACGCTATCATTCAGTGAATACCTTTTACAGAAATTATAGGGACTAAGAATTCCGTCCAGAAGCATTTGACGTCCTCCTATGATAGAGTTGACATACTTTACTATATTATAGTCTCTTATCATCTTCATGTCAAATTCTCCCAGTCACTTTTGCTACTAAGTTTACACCCGATTTCTTTCTTAAATTGTCAAAACACCTTCCTCCATGGGCATGTATCGCCCGGTCTACGTTCTTCATACGTCGGCTTCAGGGCGCTCTCGTCCCCGTAATGGATGGCCTTGTGTGTCGCATCCGACACGCTGATGACATTCTCCGGGTCGAACAGTGCTTCCCGGTGCTCGAGAATATCCTCTTTCGTCAGAGGGTTGATGTGGTGTATCGTAATGCGCGCCCGGCTCATCTTTCCGCCGCTGAGTGCGATGTCCACGATCGGGTGGTCTTTGCACCCGAGGTCGCAGCCTCCGTCCCGCACGATGATCCTGTCCCGGAACTGTCGCCACTCCTTCGAGCGGTAAAAGTCCTGGTTCAGGTATCGGTCAAACCCAAAGGTATCTTTACCAACCTCTCCGTGCAGCTGCAGATATGCCAGCCGCTCCTCGTACGTCCCGCATCGGCACATCTCGCTGTAGCTTTTCATTTCAGTGTCCTCATGAGTTCGTACACCAGTAATATCATGCCATGTAGGTCCGCCCCGCAAAGTGCAATCCAACTCAAGGTATTATCCGGTTTCTTCCCCAGCCATACCGCCAGCAGAAAGGCCGCAAAACATGCAAGGAAGCTCGACAACAGTATCCTCTCGAACTCTGTCATAGAGCCGCCTCTTTCTCAGATGTACCCGTGGTCCATTGCAAATGCACCCGCAATCAGGAATGTAACTGTCGCAAAAAACACGGCCCACACCATATTGTCCTGTTTCTCGTTCACGCCGCCGTATTCACTGAACCAGAACACCTCTCCAAACAACGCCGGGACTGCCACGACCCAAAGCATCCGGAACACCTCAGCACTCATACTCTTCTCCTTCGCCATCATCCTCGCCGGAATACTCTTTCATGGCCTTGAGCACTTCCAGGTACAGCTCCTCGTTGTCCTTTGCTGCATTGATGGCCTCAGTCTTAGCCCGCAGGAGCTTGTTCTCTTCCTCGAGCTTCTGCTTTTCCAGCATCGTCTTACTCGTCGCCAGCTTCAGGAAGTGGGTGGTCTCTGCAGAAGAGGCTGTTCCTTCCCGTATCCGCTTTTCCACCAAGTCCATTGCCAGAGAGATCATCTGGTTTTCTCGTGCTTCCGGAGTCAGTGCCGGCCTCATTGCGGGCAGGTCAGCGCCGGAAGTTTTTCTTGCGCCCATTTCCGGCACCATCCTTTCTGTAAAATTCTGTCAAATATCGTTCGCGTTCTCATCCGCCAGATTTTGGTTTACCCGCCATTGCTGGCGTTTTTTGTTTTTGCAAAGTTTGCCATGCATAACTTCATGACAAAAATAAAAGGCTTTTCTAAGGGTTCACGGGTATGTCAGAGCAAAGCAGTAACTCGACACAAAAGGAGGAGATGATTTTTGGAAAGTTCTATTGGAGGTTGAACGATCATGAAAACGTATCCATACCCGTACCACGAAGGTATAATAAGGGAGTGTACCCGTGAACCCTTAGAAAAACCGCCGAAGCCCGGTCTACTCCCCAGACCTCGGCAAGTTTACATGATTAGTTGTTTTGTTCTGCCATAAGATTACAGAACAAATTTTCGTCTTAATTTCCGGTTGACATTTCAGAACATCCTCGTATACTTAGAGCACGAAAAAATCAAAGTAAATTGGAACACACATCAAACTCTAATGTAAAGGAGGTATGTCTTATATGCGCAACAAACGTATTCGAGCAGCCGCAAAAGCTCTTCCAGTGCAACAGTCCGCACGCAAATCGACTGTCGAAGAGCTTCTTCCAGGCGCAGCAGTAATCCTTAACCGAATGGCCGAGCTTTACTCCATTGCCAAAGACAGCGAAGAGAACAACTAACCAACAAAACGCCCGTGCCTGACCACGAATCAGATACTGGCGTTTTTACTTTGTAAAAATATCAATGGAAAACTGACACCAGGGCCTGAAAGCCCAAATATCAATTATCCCTCCGGAGAAATATCAAAGACCGGCGCGATTTGAGAGGGGGTGTTGATTTTGCGACCCCTCCCTATCCCCTTACGCGCTTTGCGCAAGGGTCGTGCCGTCTTCGACCTCCATCTTGAGCTTCTTGTAGATGTTGAGCGGGTCATTGGCGATGATTTCGTCAATAGCCTGCTCAATTTCGTATGCGTTCTCTGCATCCGTCAACTGGTCAGAGGTATAGGCCAGCCGCATCAGCAGTCCGCAGGAGTTGTAGCCCTTATCCATATCGAAACGATACCAGTCCTCGAACTGGCTGTACGGATTGTAAGGGTTATCGGTCGTTGTTAAAAAGCATCGAATCATAGTTCAAAGCCTTCCTTACTTGTTCAGAGCACTGTAAACAGTGGACTCAGGAACACCACAAGCTTTTGCAATCTCGTTATAGGTATAGCCGTTGGCGAGCATCGCCTTTGCTTTGCCCATCTTCGCGCTGGTCATTACAGTTGCTGTCTTCGGCATTGCCCGCTTAACAATTTCATCTGACTTAGAAGCATTAAGAATCTTTGTCAACTTGGAATCCGAAATTGCACCTTTCTGCACCGCTTCCCATTCACGGTCTGTGAACGTAATGCGTGTCTTGCTTCCGCTTGCACCGATTGAATCACGCGCACGCTGCATCTCAACGGAAGAGATCTTCTTGATTTCCTTCTTGTCAAGCTTAGGATCAAGGTCCAGAGCCTGAATCTTTGCCTTAATGTTCGCGTTTGCTATCACCATGGCGCGGCGCTCCTTCGGCTTGTTAGCAATGACAGCCTCAAGCTTCGTGTTGATGGAATCAACTTCCGCGCGATACTCTTTGGCAGCCGCAGGGCTGTAAACCAAGCCCTTCATGTTAGCAGCTTCTTTCCGAGCCTGCCGTGCAAGTGCTTTCAGTTCGTTCGAGAAATCTGCATACAGATTCTCCTGCGGTGTACCGGAAGAGAGGGTGCGCGCATCGGGCGTCATGGAAATCAGGCTTACCTTCTGCTGTGCATCGACAAACTCGCCTTTCTTCTTATCGAAATACCGGCGGCCAGACTCTTTGTAGATAAGCTCACCAGTTTCTTTATCAATGCGGACACTGCCCTTACGTTCGGGGATATATACGGTCTGCTTACGGCGAGACAGCAGTGTAGATGCACCACCAAAGTGTTCATTGCCGTCCTCATCCACACGGATCTGCCACTTTTTCTTCAGTTCCTGAATACCATTCTCCCGCTCAGACCGCTTGTAATCCAGCTTGTGCTTTTCTGCATCGATGACAACCATCGAATGCTTGACTGCACGAGCAATCTCCTTTTCATCTGCACCGCGGAGTGTCATATCCGTGATGAGGTTAGAGATGATGCCCATCTCTTTCTGCTTTTCTTCCTTCTTCATCAGGCGTACACCATTCGGGTTGCCTTCCGGGACAGCATAAGCAGTCTTAGGGTCAAAGTCTTTCAGGTCTCTCAGTGCAGCTGTCGCTTTGACAGCCACCTTGCTGGAAACGGGGATAGCAACGACAGTATCACCATCGAAATCTGCACCAGACAGGCGCTCTGCAACTTTGGAGTTGATACCGATGGCATCCTGAATATTGCCGAAGTTCCGCTTGCCACTGACATTCTTGTTGTTGACCGTAACGATAGGAATCTCAAAAGTACCCGCATGAGGATAACGAATCAGCGCAAGCTGAGTGCCGTTCTCATAAGTCGGGCAGTAGCACTCTTTCTCGCTGATTTTGGTCAGGGGCAGGATGACCTTAGTAGACTGACCCGGGAAAGACGAAGCCTTCAATGTCATTGAGTTCCCCTCGCAGGTATCTGCGAAATCAATCAGCAATTTCTTCTTGATAGTCGGGTTGTCATAGTTCATGATCTCTTCGTACTCAGCCTTGCGGTCAGCCAGAGTAAGATTGAGTTGCTGCTTAATGAGTTTGATGGGCTGCTTGGAGAGGAACTGCGAGGACAAATTTTTTGCCATCGTGTCCCATTCGCCTTCCTCACGGAGCTTATTGATGGGAGAAAGATGCTTCTTCCCGTCGGCACCAATGTACTCGCTTTGTCCAGCCGCAGTAAGAGCTGCACCAAAGGGATTGTCCGGGTCGTCCTTGATGGGCTTGAGCACCTTCATCTTGGGCGTGCCAGAGGGTTTGTTCGTATTAAAAATGACATCATATCCATCAGGCACATCATCAGAATAAACAGCCATGCCCTTGAGGTAGTGACTGTTATCCACCATGATGCGGACCTGCGCATAGTGGCTGTTGCCAAGGCTCAGGTCATCCACGCCGCGGCGAATCTCGATAACACCATCCTTGTCCAGACCGCCTTCGTCACCGTAGCGAATCGCAACACGGTCGGAACTCATGCTGGACGGACGCTGGAGCTTCTGGAATGTCTCACCACCATCATCCGAGTGGTAGTCACCCAAAGACTGAATGTCACCCTGATGCTCATACGCATACTTCTGGTTGTACTCGGGCTTTGCCAAAACAGTAACATTCGTCTGCTGGTTGATGTTGGTTGGCTGACGAATACCAACGCCGTAGCGCTGATAACCATACTCAGCCTCGAGGATGTAGATGGCCTCGTCAAGCTTACCTTCGGAGACGCCAAGAACCAGATTTGTGCCTTCAGACACGTCAATCATGCCCTTTTTATCGACTTCCGCCTTCAGCGTCTCGGCGATTTTCTGAGCCTGATTTGCCTTCTCGCCGATACCGTTGTTGTACATGGAGCGAACAGTAGACTCAGAAAGGCCTAACTTCTCGCCGATTTCAGTCCACTTCAGACCGTCATCTTTCAGAGCGCGAATCTGGTCGTACTGGAGTGCTTTCCGCTCATGAAGAGCCTTCTGCTGAGCGACACGGAACTCGGTCGTGCCCATCTTGTACTCGTCGGGCAGCGTTGCGTTGATCTGTTCGAGAATCTCTTTCTCGGTGAACTTGCCGGTCTTCTTCAGCTCCTCCACACGGGAAAGAAAATCACCGGAACGCTGGTAAGGATTCTCACCAGAGCCCCAAGGATAGCGGCCGGAGTGGCGCTTGGTACCGTAGTGTTCGAGGCTGTCGGTCTCGTCGTCCACGTCATAAAAGAATTTGATGTCTTTTTCAATCGGATTCATGCTGCTTCTCCTAACTTCAATTCCGTAATGATTTTATCGAACTCGATGATTTTGTCCATGATAGGCTTGATTTCGGCCTCGGTCGGGTTGACCGTAAAGACATCATCGTTCTGATAAATGCGGTTTTCGATTTGGATGTCCTGCGGGTGTACGCGGTACTCCAGACAGAAAAGTGCATCATAAATAAAGAGCTGCTCCATATGTGCAGGAACAGCTCCGGTCTTGAGGTCGTGGATTCTCAGTAAATTGTTCTTAAAGGTAATAGAATCTGCTGTGCCAAAGCAGTTGTCCGAATAATAGAGCACCTGTTCCGGCGTCATACGGAAGCCGATGGCATCGTTGACGTAGGCATTGAGCGTCTTTTTGCTCTTCGGCAGCTTCTGACCAAGAGCAATACACTCTGCCGCAAATGCGTGCAGCCTTGTGCCATTTTCCTTGGCCTGATAGCTGGCATAGGTCTCAGCAAGGCGTGCAGCATCATAGTTTATCCAATGATACTTACTTGCACCCAGAAAGGCGTGCAGACCTACGAGCCTGGAATGATCGTTCCAGTTCATTCAGTATCTCCTCCTTGTTCTCCGGGTAGATGAAAGCAGCATAACTCATCTCGTTCATCTTTTCTACATAGTAGTCCTGATTTGGGCGATGAGATGCTCTTGCTGACTTCTTGCCTTCCAGTGCGGCCCATGTGTCTTCGTACAGAACCACGAGGTCAGGAATACCCTGTATCTCGTTAGGGTCTGCGTGGAGCACAATGCAGCCGGGAAAGCGAGACTTCAACTCTTTCACCAAGCCGGTCTTGAATGTGTTTTCTAACATGTCAACCTCCAAAATAAAAAAGGAGTAGAGCACGTCTGAGACGCATTCTACTCCTCCTCATAAAAGAGGCAGATTTTTTCGCGTGAATTTTTCACGCGAGATGGGTTTTGGGGCAAAAAGAAAAGCCCTTACGCGAATTACATAAGGGCAATAAAATATGTTATTCGTTAGATGAGTTTGAAGAATTTCAGGTCGTAGTTCGGCGCACCTACCTCGAACATCATGTGACCAGTTGCATCGGGCATATACTTATACTCGCCGAAATCCTCATGGGGTGCAAGATTGCGTGCCATATAGCTTTCAGGACGGATAGGCCTTGAAAATTCACTACTGTTCCGAGTAGTCTTGCACTTGGGGCAGTACCACTCCTCGTGTGCTTCTTCGACCAGCGGTGTGCCGCATTCGCAAATCGGAGCTTTGGTATGTACCTCAGCGAACTTGTCGGCGTAGCAATGTACTTCGTTTCCGAAGCTATCGGTGGTTACCCATTCTTCAATCCCGGCGTCATTGATAAAGGACTTCTCATAGTCTTTCATTGTTTTCACCTCTCGAAAAAGTGTGGTCATCGGTAGTTTTTACTATATGCTCATTGGCAAGTATATGCAAGTCTACATTATGGACAGGATGTGAATTTTCCGTGTCGTGGCCAAAAGCCCACTTTTTATCGTTAGTTATTATATTATTTTATTAAAAATTTTATTAAATTGAAGAAAAAAGTGGGTTTTTGGGCTTTTCGTATATTTTTAACGTATTTACGTTAAATTTTACGGCCAAAAATATTTTCAAAAGTGGGCAGAAAGTGGGCTTTTGGGCAGTTTTGTGTAAATTTTGGCGATTGCACATCACTGACTCGTGATATAGCAGACTATCATAAAGACAACAAGCCCTACAAGAACAATCCAGAACCCCTTATCTTTATCTTTTCGCGCCCGTTCTTTAAACTCCATCTTCTTCAGCTCGAGCTCCTTGGCGTCCTTAGACTCCTGAATCCGTGCTTCATCCACGAATCGATGCGTCTCCTGATAGTCATCCAACCGAACCTTAGTCCCGCAATACTCACAGAACATAAAGTCGCGATTCTCATCTTTTACCGTGAGTTCGCCACCGCAACTAGGGCATTTTACCGTTCGTGCCATAATCAGCACCTCCTCGTCGTTGGGTTAAGAATACCATTGAACCGTCGAAACGTCAAGGATTTTAGGGTGGACGACACCATATTATTATATTCCCAATCATATTCATAAAAAATTTACCTTTCCGCGTCTTGTTTTATTATGCTCGGTGGTGCTATACTGACGTCAGCAAAATTCACTTGAACTCCGTATATTTTTATAGCGAGGATACGGCATGACTGACGCAGTTACTATTTACGATTTATACCTCACCGCTCTTACTTCCACAGATGAACTTCTGGGATGTCAAGATCTTGCATCTGAGCTTCTTAAAAAAGCACCTGATGCCATGACTGCTGCAAAGCGTCTCATTCGATCAACTGCTACTAGGTCCTCATGGACGAGTGTTTGCGAACTTCTTACTGGTGATTCCCGTCTACCGATAGGTTCCGGATTGACCCTTTTGGAAATCATTGGCACAACAGGTTTCCAATTAAGAATGGTTCTCACTATTGCATTTTTGGCTGGGTATAATCCTTCCGACGAAGAGGTAAAAACTTTCCTGTCAGAGTATTATGCTTCGGCTCTAATTCGCGAAATTGCGCGGCCTAATGTTGTCCGATTTGGTCTACTGACTACACTCCACTTCATCAACTCCGTCCCTGGCAAATCTTTAACCAAAATCAATAAAACTTTCGGTCATCGCGTTTTTACGAAACACGGTCATACTGGTGATTTTAATTTGGTAGCGCTTGCATGTATTGGTGGGATGACTGCGAGTGCAGCATTGGATATAAGCAGCACATATATTATTGGCTATGCCGCGATTCATGCATTTTTCAACGAGTACACGCCAGTAGTCACAGCCCGCATAGTCGAGGAGCACAAAGAGTTACAAGTTTCTCTGTAATATCTGTGCATATTAAAGAAAGCGCATTCCTTATAACTCTCTACTAAAGAATTTCTCCGGCGTAAGCGTTCCGTCGATGATGTCCAGCGTGGTTTCAATCCAGCCTCGCGACAATTCCATCGACAATGCAATTCCGGCTTTTTCGCATTTCATTACCTGCTTGACGCCGGGTTTTCCTTTAATCATGCACTTAGTTGCCTCGATACAAATGTCTTCATTCTTGATGATGTATTCGAGCAACATCTTTCCACCAATAACTCCAGTTGCCGCACCCAGCACAAACACACCACCGACGATTGCAACCTTCTTCCAGTTGATTTTCTTCTCATTATTCTTTTTCATAACACTTTCTCCTTTAACTTCACAAAAATCAAAGCCTCACACTCGCTTAGCACACGAATGTGAGGCCTTTTTATTTACTTAACTCTGAAGCACAAAACACACCTGTGAACTTACGCTTTCTCGCCATCCCACACATATCCCGTCTCCTCATACAGGAGCTTCGGGGAGATGTAGTAGGAAATCCGCCCATACCGCGAGTCCATCTGCTTGATGTCCGTGATGACCGCCCCATTTCTCGTGGCCTTGCCAATCGGGAGCCAACCACCAATGATACCAGCCCGTACCCACGCAGAGTCACGACCGTAAACTCTCGCAGCTACTCGCACCGGAACAGAGCCTTTTGCAAATTTGATTTCTTCCATAATTGTTCAACCTCCAAAAATTTGTGTTAAAGGCGGACTTTTCCATCTCTTACATGGGGCATCACCTCCTTTAATCTTATCCTAGAATAGAAAAACAAAGAGCCGCAGATTTCTCCACGGCTCCAAACTCAATTATTTTTTTCCAACCTTTTGGCTGAATCATAAGCTTTCTTAAACATTGCTTCATCTTCCGGGTTGATAATTAACTTTTTCCACCATTTTAATAATTTTCTGGCCACGCTTATATATTTGGATTCCGATAATAATTTCAGCTTGCATAACACTTCTAAAATCGTTAAAGGGATACAAATAAAAATTGTCAACCAAATTATAAAAAGTATAATGTAAATTACGCCCTTGATAATCCACAGAATGTCATCGAACCAGTTTTTGATTTTCTTCATAAATAATCACCTCCATAAAGGAGATTGTTATTTTCGCGCCAACTTCACGGCTTCACTTCCACATCAGGCAGAATATCAGTATGGAAGTAGAGCTTGTAGTGGTATGGGTCGGTCATCGTACCAGTAATGTCCTCCACGACATACATCGTATAGGAATTCAGGTAAATATAATTTTTCTTATATGTATTAGGCCCAGTCTTGATGGTACACACCAGCTCGTTGGACGAGTTGTTCGTAATGGACATCAGGCCTTCCGCTTCGAGAATGACTTTATCCGTTCGAGCGTTGTAAACCGTGATATGCCGCTCCGTCTCAAAGTAGTTAGCCTGCTTCGAAATGTTCTTGTTGACCTTTTCAGCCTCTGAACACCCACACAGGCAGCCCACCAGCATCACTAGGCACATCACCCAGCAAATAATACGATTTTTCATATCTCAATCTCTCCTTCATGTTTCAAAAGCCACCCTGCGGCAGCATACAAAAAGCTCCGAAGTGATACTGCCGAGTAACAGTCATAGCCTATTACTTCAGACATCAGCACATTCGGAGCCTGCCCAGTACGGTAAACAGCAAAGTCGAGCGCTCTGCGCATGGCCCTATCGATAGATTCCGACGATTGGCCATATTTATCTCCGAGCGCAGCACATAGAACCGTCAGATTGATTCGCCTGCGCTGCTGGATAAAACCCATCGATTTCTCAAGCGCCTCTCCCAGCATCTCAAAACCTACAGTCCCATCAGGTACGCCCAAATCCTTTAGAAAAACGCTCATTGTTTCTCTCATATGTAGGCCTCATTCTTTCGCCATATTCCCCTTCCGCATCTGGTCATCCGCCGGCCAGAACGTGTAAATATCATCGAACACTACCGGAATCTTCTTCTGAACCTCCAGCAGCAGCGGACACATCAGCTCACGCATCTGGGGATGGGCCGCCACAGGAGTACGCAGCTTGAAGATGTTGCGCCACTCACGGTAGTTTGCAGTAACCACGATCTCGGTCTTCAGGCACAACGGCAGCACACAACGAGCCTGTTCAGGACGGAGACCGTTGGCAATCATGAGCTTATAGTCCTTTTCGGCATAGGTCATGGCTTCCAAGAACGCACTTTTGATCGTAACTTCGCTATCATTTAGTTCGCAATACTGCTCGCCACGAATATAAGAAGGCCAAATAAACGTCAGCTCCCCGCCAAACTTCTCCTTCGAGTAGTTACAGTACCGGGTGCTCTCCTGCGCAAAGCTCGCAATGCGGTGCCGCACCAGCTCATTTGCTACGCCCCGGTCACAGGTAAACAGCACGCTCAGCTGGGAATGCTCCAGCATAGCCTCATGCCCCTGCTTCACCAGAAAGCTCACCAGCTTCTTTGCCGACTCGCCATCCGGCGTGATCTTGTCTTCGCTCTTGTAGCAGACCCGGGCCACCCGCTCGATCTGCTGCAGCTCTTTGATGCCACCCTCAGAAATATCAGTGAGGATTTCGTATTTGGGTTCAACGATTTTCATAATTAAATCTCCTTTTCATCAGTGAATCAACCATTTCGAGCTGACTGAGGCTCTTTCCATTGCCCCTTTGCGGAACTAAGTATCCGAGATGAGCCATTTGTTTATGGTCACAGGATTTCACTTTGGAACACTGCTGGCATTTTGGAGCAAGAATGGTAATCGCTACAAAGTTTTCGTTCATAAACCATCCTCCCCCTTCAACTTACACTCCCAGTTCCCGCAGATGTCACCACAGGCATATTTCTTGGCAAATTTCATACCCTTTTCAATGGCCTCCTGCTTGTCGGTTGCCCTGACTTCAAAGCTCTGATGCCCACCGCCATTATCTGTGCAGGAAAAAATAAAGGTGTGTTTTTTCATATTATCCACCTCACAGCAGAATCCGGAACAAAATGAACCAGATCACCTTCAGCGTAAATGCAATGATTATCAGCCACGCGCAGGCCGTGATAGTAACTGCCAGAACGCCGCCAATAAACTTGCCGATTTTTTCATACATACTCATTGCTCCTCCTTCTGGTACCCGATGAAGTCGCCAACGCCGATGTCACCGTTCGGACATGTATGCGCCCTATACAGCCTCGGTGCTAAAGGTATCTCTTTGTGATCCCACTCGAGTTCGCCATTGACCCTGTTCAGGAAATTATTCAGCTCAATATACATGACAGTCTCGGTATGTACCGTCACCGGGCAGAACTCATTCCCACATTTGCGGCAACGATAAATCTGATGATAGTACGTCACAGTATAACACCTCCAGTCAATCTCTCGACCCTACTCTCCGCAGAGCACAGCTCGAAAATAGCCGCCGACATATGCTCCTGCTCACAGAAGTTGAAGTGGTTCTCCGCAATTTCCAGCTCCCGCAGAGGGTTATAGAATTTATACTTGCGGGTATCCTTGAGAATATCCATCATCCAACCGCAGGGCGAGCTGAGCGTAAGAAAATTGATAACGAACGCGATAATTTTCTGAAGCATATTTCTTATTCCTTTCATAAAAAAATAAGCGCCGCAGATTTCTCCACGGCTCTGTCCAGAATATCTTTTTTGGCATACTCAGCAATTTTGCGCAGCATTTCTACACCTCCACATCTTTGTGACCTGACGAGCCGTGAGCCAGCCCTCAACATCATCATGGCCAAGTAGCTGCGCACCCATCACCTCGATGAGCCCTTGCTCAAAGCCATAGGAACCCCAACCCCAAACGCCATCCCAGATACGATTTCCAGCAGCATCATATGCAACGATTTGCTCACCGCCATCGTGTCGTCCGCCTGGAAGATATTCATGATTGTCCGGTCTGTCCATCTCTGGCCAACGGCGTCCATAAGTATGCGGAATCTTAGCGTGCTTCAGCAGAATATCCAGCTTCTGCATTTGGGTCATGTGATTCCAAACCCGGAGTTTCCAGGTTTTCTTAGACATGTTTCTCATATACGCATTTCCTTTCGTCAGTCTCCATGGTCTTTGTGATTTTATGCTGGATATAAAGTACACAGCCAGCCTGACTATCACATCCAAATGAAGCCAGCAATCCAGCAATAGCATTCAGACAGTTCAAGTCTTCTTCAGTAAATATCATTTAACCTTCACCTTAGCTTCCTTAAAGTTGATAGGTTTCTTGCTGCCCTCCCGCGCACACTCCGTAAGGCACTCATTGCAAGGCTCGTCCGTCTCCAGCACCTTGAAATTCACGCACTTCGGGCAGTAGGTCGCATAGTCCACTTCGCGCATCCAGTTATTCATCAGCGCTCACCTCGCCCACCTTATAAATACGTGCCACTTCACAGCAATCCGGGCAACGAGTGATAGCACTGTCGCGCTTGAGGCTAAAAGACCATGCGCACATGCGCACCCAGTCATCTTCGCTCACAGGCCACTCCTTGCCGCAGTTGGCACATTTAGTCAAGATCATTTTGGCCGCTTTCTTCTCCTTGACCGCAAACCTATCATCCAACTCCGGGTGCGTCACCCGCTGGTTCAGAGCCCACAGCAAGTTCCAGCAGGCAGCACGCAGGTGATCCTCATCGTCCATACCGACCATGTACTTTGCCAGATGCCGGGAAGCACTGTCCAGCAACGAATGCAGTGGGATACCCTTATCCACATTGTGCTCGCCGTACTTTAGTGCGCCCTCCTCGCAGTGCTTGCTGACCTCCATGATGCCATACCAGGGCAGAAGGTCCATCCGCCCCTTCCCTGCATGCATATCGCGCTTGGCACCGGTTTCAAATTCGGTGCGGTCTCCAGAATCCTTAATCATTTATTTTCTCCTCCAGTTCATTGATTCGAGTGGTTAAGACGGTTCTTGCTGATATGAGCGAAATAAAACGCAGAAATTCCTCGTCAGAAGCCATTTTCATCACTATTCCTGCGCACAAAGGATTTACTTTGCAATATTCAACAATTTCGGCACGATACGATTCGCGCTGTACCTTTAGCTGAGCAATATCTGTGCAGTTGCAGATGTCATGTATGTTTTTCAGCATTTTCAGCCTCCATAAAATTTCCTTTCGTTAAACGCTTTCTTTGATTTCAGTGCCCTCGAAATTGCAAGGTCAATCCCCGATCTCGACTTCAGATGGTAATACCAGAGATCCTTATACGGCGTATTCAGTCTGTCGATTCGCCCCGCAGCCTGCTCCATAATCTTATAGGAGTAGTTCTGGCTGTAGAATATAATGGTGTCCGTCTTGATGCAGTTCCAGCCCTCTGCCCCGGCGTTGTACTGCACGAGATAAACCCACCTGTTGCTATCAGGAATTGGCTGATGCTTATGACCATTCCACTGAGCAACCTCAGCCACCGTGCCGTAGTTCAACCCGAGCAGAATATCCAGCTCGTAGTCGAAATTGTAGAATATAATCACTCTTGGCCGCGTCATGCAAATATCAAGGACTTCCTGCTGCCGGCTTTCATCGGAATTGACAAGCTTCCTCAACATATAGCAAAACTCGCTTGCTGTCTCTATTGGTCGATCCTCCCAAGGATTCCAGCGGTTCTTGCAGATTTGCAAATACTTCGGCTTATCGTAGTCTACGAAAATATTCTCATGGTGGGACACTGTGGACCGCTCGAAGTCCATGTCAACCAGAATCCGTTCCCGTAGCCGTACCAGTCGCTGTGTGTTCAAATATCTGTCGATCTTCGGATATTTGGAAAAGCGGCTGTAGACCACATGCTGGTTGTTAAATTCAGTCCGATTTCGGAAGAAACCATTTGCGATGAACACCGGAATATAATCTGTCCAGCAGTCCCCCGGCGTAGCGCTCAGAAGAATCCACTCATTTTCCTTTGCGATTTTCAGGAAAGACTTGACCCATTTACCACTGCCAACGACTCTCTGTTCATCAAATATAACAAACGCATTCTTCACACCTATGTACTTTTCGATGTTATTCCAGGAATCCACCGTTACACTGTGCTCGTAAATATCAAGCTCTGGATCGGTACTCATGTAGAAATGAGCTAACTCTTCGTCCCACTCACCTGTATCCCGTTTCCGGGCAGTCGTGATGATATAAAGATCCGGGGGCTCTGTCATCCTTGCATATTCTTTTGTGTTTATTTGTCCACCATAGAGTCTGTAGTAAAACGCCAAACTCGTTCTCGATTTTCCGCTTCCTACGCCTCCGCATAAAATGCAGCCGATTTTCATACGGTTAATAGCATCTAATTGATAGTCGTAGAGCGTTACACCTGCCATCAGGTCGCTCACCTCATTTCCAACGTCACATAAATGGCACTTTTATTGCAGTGATTCTCGTAGGCCAGAAGTGAGATCGTCGCCTCTTCCTCATCTTCGCCCTCCCCTCTGACGGTATAAGCAAAGAGCTCTTTCCGGTTCTTCCTGAACACCTTCCAGAGTTCTTTTATCTTAGTAAAGTCCGTGCTTTTTGCAGTAGGACGTATATTGCAAGCCTTATCTACTCTGCGAAGTCCGCCCATAAATATCACACCTCCTCAAAATGGGCAGGAGTCCGTGTAGTAAACCAGGTTGTAATTCAGCGGATGGTTGTTCCAGTCGTAGTTCTGCTCGTAATCAGCAAGCTCATCACGCTCGCCGAGTTCGCGGTAAATATCATCGTTGTGCTCATAGAACCATTCCAGCGGAAGATCGAACTTGTCGCACAGTTCCGGAATATCAAAGACCCAGCTGCCGCAGTTGGTGTTCTGCATACCCTCCGAAACCATGTAATCGACGATCTCTTTTACTTTTTCTCTGCTCATAATCCTTACTCCTTCTATTGTTCAAATATCAGGCTCTTTGGCCCGGTTGCGAGTCATGCGGGAATCGAACCCACCGTACAGCCCATGCTAATGACTCAAATAAAAGAGCCCCAGATTTCTCCAGGGCTCTCATGTGCTTATTCTTCAGGTGTACAATAATCAACGTCGAGATGCACTTTACCTTCACTATCCGTGTAGGTGACGAACTTTCTCGGCTGATGGAACATCTTCTCGTACTTCTCGACGAACTCCGGCAAAAGCTCACCGAAATCATCCTCCGTGAGGCCTACAATCAGGAATGTTCCAACGATAATATCAATGGGGATACCATAAGGGCCGTCGAGCGTCCGGTTGAGTTTCTCCATGTAATCATCATGCAGCTTTCCTTCTTCGTTGCAAATCAATGCCACCTCATCGTCCCACGGGTAAACAGCCTGAATCGGGCCTTCCACCTCTTTCTGGAGCGATTCCAGAGAACAGTCAATGTCGATCACTTCAGGATAATGCTTTGGGCGAACCCTCAGAACTTTCATACTGTCAACCTCCCAAATTGCACATCAAAAATATAAATCGAGCTGTTTCCTTAGAGCCGCCATTTGCGACGTGGGCACTCACCGGCTGGAGCATTGGACCAAGGACCGACCCTGGCACTCGAAAATATCAAGGCTTAGTAGATTTCAAGGGTATCTACTCTTTTATCAATTTTTCTGCGCTCGATGACATCCGGCGCAGCGTTGCCGAGATTAACCAGATAAAACGGGATTCCGTAGTTCTTAGCTGCGATGTTCTCGATGATGCAGCCACGGAACTCACGAGCTTCATCGAAGATACCGATGAAATAGTCCGCCTCGGAAAGCTTCTTGATGGACTCACCGAGATACCACAGAGCCTCATTCACGTTCGCCGGAGGGTTTCCCTCAAAATAGGTCGGGATGACCTCGAGTTCTTTATCGAAAACGGCTTCGGCGATCCGGTGGAGCTTATCGAAGGTCTTGCGGATGTCTTCCTCGCTCCGCTTGCGCATAGGGCAGCTGATAAATAACTTCTTCATGATTTCCTCCTTAGAACGGCAGGTCGTTTCCAGTCGCGGGCTCTGCCATATTCACCTCAGGTGCAGCGTAGCGGGCGGCATACGGATCAGCGTCAGCATCCTGCTCAACATACATCACATCCGCATACAGGCTGAACTCACCCGGGTTGTTGCGCTTCTCCACGAGATTGCACAGGCAGTTGACGTTCTTGACGCGGATGTAATCCAGCTGACCGACCATGTCGATGTCACAGAGCAGCTTCTTGCCGGTAGTAGTCACCCAGTAGACGTGCGGTGGCCACTTGGACTCCATATTGACGTTGACCGGAACGAAATAGGTCGGCACAAACGGCTCATCATAGATCTTTTCCGGATTCGGACGGGTCTGCTTGACCGTTACGCCCATGCCCATCAGATGATGAGCCATATCTTCGGTCAGAACCAGATTGACCCGGCGCTTGTTGGAGCCGAAGCGGTCGCGGCTGGGGTCGCCGCTGAAGTTGGTAGTAAAGATGAAGCGAGTATTCTCGATAGATACCTTCTGGCGTTTGTTAATCATAAATATCAGTCTCCTTTTTATCGTACATCAAAATTCTGCGCAGCTTCGTCCTGCACATCGTCCCACGGAATATCAGGCTTCTGCCAAGGCGGTTCACCCAAATCATTGGAAGCGAACTGCTCGAAGTCACCATACTCGGAAATGGCCTCGACAGCTTTCGTTGCCATCTTATCAAAATAAGACCGGTCAATAGTGTCCTCCAGATGCAGGTTATAGACCATCTCACTTTCCAACCAGCGATAATCTTTCGCACCTGTCACAGAGTCATACTTGGTCTCACCGTTGTCTTTGGCACCGGCTTCTCTCACAAGCAGTGCGCCGCCGCATCCGGGTTTGATAGGGCAGAACTGGCCAACACGCCCGACAAAAATATAATTGTGCTCTCCTTCGGCCAAGTCCTCGTTTTTGTCGAGGTAGATAGCGCCCTTCGACACCGATTTGGTCTCGCAGAGGTCGTTGAACACAATATCTTCGTGAGAGAAGAGCGTCTTAAACACATACGGAACCTGAAACTGAGTACCGGTAGCAGTCCACTCTCCGCCTTCCTTCTCGTTATCGCCCGGCACGTATCCATACCGAGCCTTGCAGTCAGCTGCATCCATATACCTTGCAATGTAGACCGCATTGTTAACGAGGCACATCTTCTCGTAGGTAGCCTCATGCTCAAACTGGTAGCCGTACTTCTCTGCAAACTTCATGCAGAAGTCGATGATCTCCGGCGTAGCACCGGGGATCTTGATGGAGTCGGTCTTGATATGGGCAACCGTGAAACCACGCTGCTGTACCTCATCCTGCAAAGTGCGCATAAATAAAGCCCCTCGAAGCGCCACGATGTTGTTGGCGTTCTTGGGGTTGCGGAACGGATTATCAAAGGTCGCGCTTGTCAGACCGTACACCGAGTTGATGGCGATCTTCAGCGCCTGCGCCAATGCTTTCGCCTGTGCAGGGTCATCCAGATACTTGGCCAGTTTCCCGCCAAAGAGCTTCTTTGCCTTGTCGTACTCCTTGTGTTTGACATAGATACGCACATCCATAAGGTCATTGAAGTTCTTAGTGTACTCACCAAAGTAGTTCATGGCGACCGCCGAGTGTGGATGAAGTGATGCCACATCCAGCAGCGCGACATTCCAGTACATACCAGGTTCGGCATAGACATAGCCGCCCAAACCAAGGTCTGTTCCACGGAACATGTTGTGCATCCGGCCATCGTCGCCTTTGGTCCACTCGTAACCCGGGAAGGCATTGATGATGTTTTTGGACACCAAAATATCAGGCTCGACCTCGGTCAAAGCGTCCTGTTCTCCGGTCGCAAGGTCGGTGTAAACCAGCTTCGGGTGCCTTTCCTTGCCAAAGATGATGCGCGTGGTCAATGTGTTGGTTGTGTCGTTGACCGTAAGTCCGGCAATATCTGCCAGGATCTCCCGGGCTACAAAGTCTGCATGACGTGCGTTGAACACGGCTTCTGTTGCCAGAACGTCATTGTCGCAGTATTCCGCGACCTTGTCCCAAAGGCTTTTCGGCACGGGCTGGTCCCACGGTAATCCGAGCTCCTGATGATGGATGCCCAGTTCGATCTCGAACTTCTTCAGACTCTGCTTTTTGGCAGAGAAGTCGTAAATATCCGTGTAGGACAGATTATACGCCTCACCGAAGAAACCGGTATGTTCGTTGATGATACGGTTCGACAGCGCATAGAGCTGCTCCGTCGTCCACCCCAGCATACAAGCCCAAAGTATATGATTGTCGTACTTGCGGTTATTAAAGCCGACGAGCCGGTAGTTTGTCAGTGCTTCGACCTCGCTGGCGGTAGGATTCACCATGCGATGAACCGGCTTATCCTCGCCTGCCAGTTTCCAGTTGATGAGGAAAAGGTTCGGAAAAACCTCACAGTCAAAGAACGCGATAGGGGCCTCCAAAATATCAGTCTCGCTCTTGGCTTCCTCTTTGGACTTGAAATGCATCTTTGCCACCGTCTTGACACAAATATCAGCCTGATTCGTGCTGCTTGCGGCAAAGAGCAGGATAGCATTGCGCATATCGTCCACGTCATAGACCACGTTGCCCTCGTATGCCTCCTCCATGACATGGGCAATAAAATCCACATTCGGCTTCGTGTAGGGGCTGATTTCCTTGGCAAGTGCCTTTTTGATCAGTATCCTCAGATGCCTTTCGTTCTGGACCTGCTTTGCATCGACCATTTTTTCTCCCTTCAACGGCAGACCACTGCTGATGGAAGCCACCGAAATATCATTGCATTTCGACAGCTTTCTCCGCAGTGAAGATTTTCCGGTAAATACTTTGACTTCGATGTTTTCGTCGTAAATGCGGCTGAGCTTTGTAACATCGCCCGTGTAAATATAATGCAGATGGATGCCCGCACCGGATTTGCTCAGTTCCGCATAAGTCCTGGGCCATTTGGATGCGGCTTTAAGATTTTTCTCAAAGCATTTCTTTCCATCCGGTCCCGGAATATCAAAGTCGATGACGATATGCTCCTGCGGGACCCGCACGTAATGAAGCCTCGACGTATCAAGCTCAGCCAGCGTCGTGCGGACATCTTCCCATTTATCGGTCGGGGTTCCCCCATCATTGGCATACTGCGCAGGGCATCCCGCGCAAATATCATCCAGAAGCGAGTGCTGCTCTTTGAACTCGACCCATGATGAAGCAGGCGGCTCAGATATTCCCTCTTCCGCAGGTTTTGGGTCTGCAAATTCAGGGAACTTGTCCACCTTGAAACCACTGTAGTAGCTCCGAACGCGCTCCCCGTTCACATCGGCTTCCCTTTCCTTGTAATCGGAGAAGTAATTCATCAGCTCCTCACGGAATGCTCTGCGCGAATACGGATATTGGACATTCGTTTCGGCGTTGTAATCCTTGTACATGACCCATGCACGCTTCAGCGATACGCCGTCTTCCTTCTTAAAAATATAAAAGGAGTCCAGCATAAAGTTGTAGAAGTCGTTGGACGCTCCCAGCATCCGTGTCGGGATGTAATCGTCGTACTGGCGCGGGTTTGCCTCATAGACCTCCTTGCAGTGCCATGCGATGCCGCCAAGTTCAAAGTTCACCTTGTGGACAAGGTCAAGATACTTCTTAGCAGGCAGCTTGTTACCGGTTGGCGTCACGTCGATGAGTCTTCGGATAAGGCCCGATTTTGCATCGGTTATCTTGACTGCCTTGTTGGTACCAAGGAAAAGGAAGCAGTTGAACCTCGTGGGATATTGACTTTTGAACTTCTCATTGACCAACATCGTCTCGTGGGAGACCAGCGAGTTCAGCCGGGTGTTGTCCTCGATGCGGGAAAGGTCACCGTCGTGCTGGATAGAAACAAGTGGATTCGACTTAAACGCCTCCAGCGCGAATGCATTGGAGGATGAACCCAGCGCCCTCGAGTCGAACACGCCGCAGTAGCCCTCGAAAAGCTTCTGGACGATGTTCAGCACCGTAGATTTACCACTTCCCGGGTCACCATACAGCACAATGAACTTTTGGACTTCCTTCGAGGCACCATTCACAACCGCCCCGATAGCCCATTCCAGCTTTTCGCGTTCCTCTGGAGAATATAAAACGCCCATGAGTTCGTCATAGGCGTTTATACTTCCGGGTTCCAGCGGATACGGCAGACGCTTGGAGGCATAGCTTTCCTTTTTGACCGGGGTATTGGAAAATATCAATACCTCGTCCAGTGGATGAAAGTTATCCCGCATCTGCCGCTGACAGTATTTGTGCCAGTTGTCGATCATGCCGGACTCTGCATCCCACATATACAACACGTGAAAGCCGTTGTCGTGGGTCTTCTGGTACTCATCTGCATAGATTCGCAGCTCCCGGTCGATGGTTCGGATGACGTCCTGCTCGTCCGTACTCCAAAGCCCCCGCTCTTCCATCCAAATGGCATAGAAGTCCGAGCCCCGTATCATCAAATCGTTCGGCTTTCCGACGATGAATTTCGGATAAATCTCCGTTACACCCCGCTTTCCCGGGCGGGTGTCGATTTTGAAGAAATCGCTCATGATGGATCGATTTCCTCCTTTCTGTGAGATTTATTCCGGCTTCTTCGTAATGCTGGCCCTGCCATCGCAGCAAATAACTTTTTCGGACACAGTCGGAGAGTCCTTCTCTTCTTCGCCGTGCTGGTTATAGTTGTGGTGCATCATAGCAAGCTCTGCTTCCGTGTCGCGTGCTTTTGCCTCCGCTTTCTTAAGCTTCTCGTCGCTCTCGCCCAGCATCCTGCAGGCAGTAAAGCCCAGCCATGCAAGTCCCGCGATGAGAATGTTCCTTCTCAAGAGTTTGCCCTTCTGCTTCCGGATGGTCTTTTCGGCCAGCTCAAGGGCAGTCTTGGTGTTCGCCAGTTCGTACATGATGTTCATCATTTCCATTGTCTGTTTTCCTCCAGTAATTCAGGTCGGCAAATACCAGCCGACCAAGGTTTTTCGTATCTCGGCATGACGTTATCCTCAGAAGTGCCCTTCCATCGTCGAAGTTCCCTTCGATAACGCCTTCCATCGGGATGCAGATTTTCGACACATAAACGTCAGGTTTCATTTTCTGCCAACCAGCCCATCAGCTGATACCAAATATCAATCTGGCGCATGTCCTCTTTCGGATGCATCAGCGTGAAAAGTCCACCGGCACCGTTGGGCTGATATTCCCGAGCATTGAATCGGTCCAGCACACTCTGCGCCCTCTCCTCGTCGAAGCGGGTGTCATCCATGGCCACAAGCCCAAGGCTCACGACCATATTCCAGAACCACTGTCCCACCCGGTTTCCGGACGCAGCATCTTCCAGAATATGCTCCTCGATGCGGATGGACAGTGCCACCATCATCTCAAGCATGCTGCACGGAATACCGGTGAAAGCGTCCTGAACGTCCTGATACACGATATTTTGCGTCTGAGCAAACCGGTATCGCAGGTCGAGGCCGTCTTCTGCGCGAGCCCCATCCAGCTCACAAGACGGGGTAAAGTTCTGGTTGTATAAGAAAGTGAGCAGTCTGTGGAACGAAAGCCCCCTCGGCTCCCAGTCTCCACAGACCCGCTCATAAAGCCAGTCAAAATATCGACCGGCAAGGTCTGTGTATATCATTCGTCCTCCTCATCCGGGTGCAGGTCACAGAAGTTCTGGTTCACCTGCAGGATCTCGTAATCCTTGTGATAGTTGTGGTTTCGGACATGGATGGTGTTCGGCATGAACTCGCCGAAGTGCTTTAAGGCCTCATCGCCGATGGCTCTGGAAATATCATCCTCATCCATCGGCTCGTCTTCGCCGTCGAATACCAGCTTGCCATCTGCGTAGAAGCTCAGAAAGCTGGTCTCATAATTCTCATCTGCGCCAAACTCATCCGGCTCGATGATCTCGATGGCCTGCTCCGGCTTCCGAATATCTTCCGGGTCGCTCTCGGTGCGGTAAGGCCCCATCGCCAGCTCAAAGCCCTTCTGGTTTGCCTTTTTCTTGACCTCTTCGTCGAGATTGGCTTCCCGCTTTTCCCAGTGTGCCTTCAAGTCCTGCACCTCCTTCCTGTATTTTTCGTCATAAGCACGCCGCATCACAGTGTGCATAAAGTAAGCTCCGGCTGCAAAGCCAGCGCCAAAGAGCAAAATATCATGCATTGCGTTCTTCATCGGGTTCTCCTTTTACGGTCATCAGGGTGAATGCCAGCCCGCCAAAGAAAAGGGAGACGCTCATCAGAACGCCTCCCACAACATGGCGCTTGCGCTGGGTGTCAGTCAGATAGTCCAGAAACAGGAACACGTTTTCCAAACTGTCCATAGCAAATATCCTTTCACTCAGCAAGAACAGCCAGACCGGAAGCAAAGCACACCCCGGCCATGACTGCGAATACATAAGAGAGTCTCTTTGCGATCCTTGCCATAGCTATCCCTCCAAAATATCAGTCTCAGATCTTGTCGATGATGGGTCCGTCGCAGTTGAAGTGGAGCATCACAGAACGCTCGTCGCCGTTGATAAAGTCGTTCAGAGCTTCATTGCCCGGAACATAACAGTCCGTACCAAGGCTGACGCAGTTCTGCTTCGTCTCGTCCTTCGGGTCATAGATCCAGCCCGCGACCTGACCGACCGCCGTCCGGTGGCAGGCCTTGCCGTAGGGGTCCAGCATATCGATGACTTCGTTCAGGAACAGATGGCCGTTGGTTCTGAGCCGACGGTTTGCCGCGCTCTCCACATTCCGGATGGTCATGGCGTTCATCATGGAGTCCTTCTCCCAGAGGCTGCAGCTCTCATCAAAAATCATGGAGTACGGGTCATTGGCTTCCCGCGCAACATCTGTGTACTCCCGGATGACTTCTTCGGTGCCGTCCTCGTTCTTAGCCGTGGACTCCACTTCCACAGCCTTGATGTTGTGCTCCAGCTCGTGCTGCACACGGTCGCCGAAGCGCTCCGTAACACGGCCTTTGTACTCGTTGAACGCCTTGTCGATGGCGATGTAGGCCGCAGTCAGACTTGCATTCCGCTTGCTCATAATGTGATGAGAGCCGAACATGCAGGCCAGCGAGATACCGCCCAGCGTCACCGCAGGGGCATAGACCTTTGCCAGACATACGGCTGTGTGGACATAAGTGGCAGTAATATCTTTTTTCATATCATCTGCTGTGTAGGTCTCACCATCTTTCAGCTGCATTTCGCCGCTGTCCACCTGTGCTTTGGTAGTGTGGATAGTCTCGACCTGAGCGTTGTGCTCTGCGATGATTTCTTCCGCCTTGAGCGTTGCCTTGCAGGCCAGAACAGCCGCCGTGACGCCGCCGATGGCCGCACCCACGATCATGATGGTAGGGCTGGCTTTCTTGAGCTTGAACTTGCCCTTTGCCAGCATCTGGGTCGCCTTGAGCATCATTTCTTCTTTTTTCATAAAATATCAGTCCTTTCTGTTAAGTAAGAGGCACCGGTTTCGGGAACTCGATGCTGTACCCGCCGGGGACGTTCTTGATGTATGCACTGGTCAAGTCCTTCCAGCCATACTTGTTATCGGTAAAATTGCAGGTCATGCCCGCAAGGTCGTAGAGGTCGCCAATGGACACCTGTCCGTATTCCCGGATGGCCTCCCACATCTGGTCGAGGATTTCTTCCATGTCCGCCCGGGAGTCTGAAATCAGGTTCTGCCAGTTCGGGATAACGCGCTGGTTCGCTGACTGACTTCGATTCGGGTTGCTGTAATAGCGGTCATAGCTGTTGCTGGAGCCGCGCACATAGTTCGAACTCTGCGAGCGGGATTTGTCCTCGCCAAATATCATGAGGCTCAACGCCGAGCTGAAAATGCTCCAGATGCCGTTCTTGAGCATCGGGATGGCATAGTCGTTGATGATGCGCTCCTTCACGGTAGCAAGGTCTTCTGCGAGAAACGCGCTTGCCACCTTCTGAATATCAGTCTGCTGGCGTACCGTGACTTTGCCGGTCGTCACCTTCTCCAGCTTTTTCTTCGTCTGCTGCCCGGGGGTCTGGTTCAGGCTGCTCGTGGGCATATCGATTTTTGCCATGTTGTCGTCCTTTCAAAATAAAAAAGTAAGAGCTGCAGATTTCTCTACAGCTCTCGCTTTATCTGACATTAGTTCTCCTCTTCACAAGTTTTCTCGTCAGAAGTCACATCCTTCGACTCCACGTCGATGACCTCGTTCTTGTTTGCCTTCTTGTTTGCCTTCTTCTCCTTGATGTGCTTGAAGCCCTTCTTCGCAGCAGGGATGCCATACTTCACACCAGCGCCGATGAGCAGCGCAGCACCAACACCGATCTTGACGATCTTGCCAAGATCGAGGTTTGCATTGCTCTCACAGCCGCAGTCCGAAGTATAGTTCTCCGCCTCAACAGGGACCAAGTTCTCAACAGGAGCGTTCTCCATCATAGAAGTCTCGTTCTCCATAGTCACATTGTTCATTTCGTCCATTTTTGTTACCTCTTTCTTATAAATAAGTTTATAATGTCGGAGTATTACCTCCATAAGACAAGCTGAATTTTTCGCGCCGGGGTCTGAAAATATCAATACCCCAGCCATTTCGGAGGCGTGTTGTAGTCCAGTACCAGACAAGGCATCCCCTCTTCGTCCACACGAGAACCGTAGAACGTATCCACCATCATGCAACTCTGGGTGTCCCAGCCCAGCAGGTCACCATTCTTGCAGTGCTCCATGCCGAGGTAGTCGTACAGGTCGTTCTCCGTAACGCTCAAATCGCTGAGAAGCTGCTTGTTCAGGCCGTTCAGCGCCTTCTCAATGGCGTTCCGCGTCGTCCAGAAGTATTTCCCGGACAGGCTCTCCCAGCATTTCACCTTCTTGTCATAGGACACATCATCCGGTGCGAGGTTCTTTGCAGTCGGGATCTCATCCGGTTCCGGACACTTTGCCATCTTTTCCAGCGTGACCGCCTCTTTGATCTCCTGTGCTTTGTCCTCGCCGATGGTCGCAGCCACCTTGTCCTGATAGCTCCGCAGAGCCGTCTCCGACATGGTGTAAGCCGCCGCCAGCGCAGCGTTTCTCCGGTCGTTGACGCTGCTCGCTGCGATGATGCATCCGGTCGAGACGCCCATAGAGATGGCTGTGGGGATGTACACCGGCGCTGCCGTCTTGATGATGGTCTTGGCGTCCAGTTTCTCGACGCCCAGCTCTTTCTTCTTCTCGTCCAGCAGGATCATCGCCTTGGGCGTTGCGGTGATTGCAAAGCCGACTGCAGTAAATGCACCCGCAATGCCGAAGCCCAGCAAAATCTTCGAGCCGTTCCGGCTGAGTGTCCTCTTCGCCGTTTTGGTCAGTGTTTTCCAGTTCATGTTCGTGCCTCCAAAATATCAATGAATTTATAAAAAGAAAGAGCCGTAGATTTCTCTACAGCTCTCGCCTTTTCAGATGTGTCCATTCTGTTTCAAGTTCTGAAACCAAATCCTGCTTCCACGCTGACTTGTCAGCTCTCCGGAGATGGTGTCATAGATGTATTCGTATGTCCGGATCGGCAGGGTCAGCACATACCGCATCGTGCCATCCAGCACGTGCAGCAGTCTCCTGCCGAAGTCCTTCCATAACTTCATCATAGCATCATCCACCTGAGCGTAATAGTTGCGATCATACATAATTCAAATCTCCTTTATCTGTTCAGTTTGGATCTTCTTCCATAAAGCAGACTGAATTTTTCGCGTCAGTTCGTGCTGTTCTTTTCAGCCAGCTGACGTCGCACTTCTTCCTGCACCATGCCACGCAGTTCGTCCTCGCTCTTCTGGTCCTCGATCAGGTCATGCCCGAAGCCCAGCAGTGCGCTTCCTGCCAGCAGTGCGATGCTTGCCACTTTCCACCAGTTGATGTTTTTCATTATCATTACCTCTCTTCGTCAGGTTCATAATCCAGGTAGTCAGGGATCGGGGGCTGGAATGCATATACCTGATAAACCTCCAGCCCATCGTCCGTCGTCTGCTTATTGGCAACAAAGTCGATCCAAAAATACTCCCATTCGTTGATCATATAATCCGAGCACCAGCCCACATCGTCCTTCTCCGGGAGATAATCCAGACCGAGATAGCTGTACAGATTGTTGATAGACACTTCACCGTTTAAGCTGAAGTCGCGATTCACCTGATAGAACGCATCGTACAGCTCTGCTTCGGTGGCATGGAAATATCTGTTCGAGAAAGGCTCGTAGCAGAGCAGCTGTTTATCTTCTTCGGCAGGTTCTTCAACTTTGGATTTCTCCAAAATATCAGCCTCAGCTTCAGAGCCGATGCGCTCCGCCACCTGCCTGCGGTACTCCTGATAGCTCTTGCCCAGCGCCATGTAAGCCGCGCTAAGGCTTGCGATTTGCTTTTTGTTCAGCGCGTTGGAGCCAAGGATGCAGGCGATCGTGCCTGCGCCCAACACCGCCGCCGGAATATAAAACTGCCAGCAGTCCTTGACCTTTTCTTTCATGCCGTACTCAGGCGCATCCTTGTTCAGCTCCACCAGCTTTTCGGCTTTGATGGTCGCTTTGCCCGTTTCGATGGCCGTCAGCACTACGCCCACAGATGCACCGATAGCCAGCAGTGTTCCGCCGTGCTTTCGCAGGAATTTCGCGCACGTTTTCGTCAGTTTCATTGTCAAACCTCCATTTTTAAAAATAAAAGAGCCTACGATTTCTCGCAAGCTCTCATGGTCAGTTCTTCTGTTTGGTATAACTTGCCATGAGGAAGTCCACGTACTTAGCAAATACGGGTTTGAAAGTATGCCTTGCAATATAAGAAAGTCCGTCTGCACCAATGTAGTTTCCTCTGTCATAGAGTCTACTCCATGCCATGCAGTATCCGTTCAGTCCTCCATATACAAACAGCATAAATCCAATTATTCCCATAATACCAATTTTCAATGCTTTCTTCATAGTTGTTCAACCTCCAAAATATAATTCTGAGACTAACCATCTCATAAAGCACACTGAAAATTTCGCGTCACAGCACTCCGGCATTCTTCAAAATATCATTGAGCTGAGCCTTTGTCACATCAGCGTCCAGCTCCAGATGCAGATGTACTTTCTGCTCCTTGTCCAGCCAGTTCGCCTGAATGTCCTTCAGCTCCACTTCAACCCCCGGCATCTGCTTTTTCAGCGCCTTGTTGATGATCTGCGAGATGATGCGGCGCATAAAGCTCGAGCGGATGATCATAATGTCCTCCATTATTTTGCCTCAGCTTTCATATAATTCTCAGTCCCAACCATCAAATAAATATCTTGCAGAAGGTCATATGCTTTCTGAATCTCTGTACGCTCCTTTTGATAATAGTGCTCGCCAGACCAATCGGAAGCAATCACATTTCCAAGGTGGGTGATAGTTTTCTTCAATTTTGCCTGTATTGCCGTGTCGTCTTCTGCAAGATACAGTTCTTGTACAGCAGCCTGAATTCTTTTATAGTTTCCTTTATGCTCTGACACGCTATAAATAATAAAAGCGGCCGTATCTTCGTAAAGTAGTTCGAGTGCAATGTGCAATCCTGCTTGATTTTTAAGTGTCATGTTCAACCTCCATTAAAAAAAAGATAAGAGGGCGTATATCTTTCAGATTTCGTCCAGATTCAGCTCAACTTATAAAAATAGAGGGCATGTTTTTAATTCACGTATTACCCTTTGTCTTGTCAGAATCCCTGCATTCTCTTGCCTTTTGTAGCTTGATGTATGCCACATATGCTTCCATGGTTGTTGCCACCAAGCAAATTGCAGCATTGCAAACTTTCATATAAGGCGCAGTCCCTAAAAGTTTCTTTCCAATGATATATCTGGCTTTCATAGTATCATCCTCCAATATGCCCTCTACTTTCATAAAGCAAGCAGATTTTTTCGCGTTGAAACTACTGTGGCACTTACTGATGGTTAATTGCTTTCATAAAGTCCTCTCGTGCCCGAAGCCAATCCGACAAGCATTTCTCGAACGGCTCGTAGGGCTTTTTGCTCTTGCTGTTAAACTTTTCATGCAGAGAGAGCATAATGTTCCACTTATAATACAACACACGCTCTTTCATAAATTTGACAGCAATTTCCTTCATCTCGTTGTTCGTAAAGTATTTCATAAAGCACCTCCAAAAATATAAAAGAAAGAGCCTATGCTTCCATAAGCTCTCTTTGGATAAAGCCAGTTTCTTGTCGTTTGCCGGTCTATCGTAAAAATATCAGTCTTTCGACGGCCGGAAAATCTGTACGAACAGCCACATCATGAGTGCAACAGCGCACCCGATCAGGAATGTCGTAATGATCTGCCCGACCGAAATCGTATAGTTCCAAATTTTCTTAAAAATAGATTCGTTCATAATACGTTCTCCTTTATTTCGGGCTTTATCCCATAATACAAGGAGATTTTTTCGCGTCTTGAGCAAAAGAAAAAGAGCCTGCGATCTCTCGTAAGCTCTCCTCGAAAATATCAATGACTTATGCAGTTTTCTTTACTATGACACTGTTTTCGTATAGCTCATGAGGGGCTATATCCTGGCCTTCAGGCCATTCAATGCCTATACCTCCTGACAGCATCTGAACTGTTCTGAAATAGTCTTCATCCTTCAGCTGCCCATACCATGAGCCGGTTGCGTACGGTGTCACATCGAATAGCTTCACTTCTCCAGTCTCATAATAGAGGCGAAGCTTCAGTGAATCAATGGGCTCAACTTTAATAAGCTTCGGCTGCAACATAAAAGTCACTCCTTACTTCAGAGGATCAATGCGGAAGAACTGTTCGCCGTTGGACAAGAGCTTCCAGTTTGCCGCCAAATCATCCTTGTGGATCTCCATCCATGCATCCAGAAGCTTCATCTGGCTCTTAGGAAATTTTCCTTCCAGAATCGTTCCGTCCAGAGCAACTACGATTTCCTGTCCGGAATATTCTGCGTGAATGTGAGGCGTATTATGCTTCCCGCCTATTTCGCGGTACATCCGAACAATAATGCCGTAAAACATACATAATACAGGCATTTTTAAGCACCTCCAGTCAATTCTTCTATTTATATTATATCAAAGTCCAGTGAAAAAATAAAGGCCCTCAAATTGGTACATGGTCAAAGCTGGTCTCCCAGCGTTCTTTCTTGAGCGGTTTCATCCGCAGCGCCCACATGAGCTGTCGGACAGTGACCGTCGGAAAGTACCCGTGCGAGTCCTTCTTCTTTGCGTGAGCATCAAAATACTCCTTGAATCCGATGCGCAGATAAATTTTGTCGGTCAGCCACGGGTCGATAGGCCCCCAGTAGGTCGCTTTGGTTTCCTCGTTGTAGCGCTGTTGGATGACACATAGTCCCTTGTCCCGTTCCATGTAAAGGGTCGAAACACGGTAGACCGGATGGTCGCAGCGGTATACCTTGCCGTAGTAGTTCGTCCAGTTGTCGGGCGGTTCTTCATGGTATCTCATAAAAATAAAAGAGAGCCCGAAGCTTTCGCTCAGACTCTCCAGTCCTCCTTACTTTCTAAAGATGTTCTGCATCAAAGTTCTGGAACCATCCTTGAATGTCGGAGACAGCGGAATATGTCCTTCTTCCTCGTTGAACCATCCGTTCACCTGGTTCCATACGAATAAACCGCCCATGATGAGCGTTCCGGCAATGCCGCCCACAGTCTTCAGAATTTCGATCCTGCGGTCAGAGTCAGCCTTCTGCATGTCGGCTTCCGCCTGATGCCACTTCAGCTGCAGTTCGTCTTCCTTCGCAGTTTTGCTGTTCTCTTCCGCAGTCTCGTTCATCTGCATCTCGTGGAGCTTTGCCAGACTGTTCACCGCAGCGGTATACTCCTCAGAACCGGGTTTCATCGTTTTCAGCGATTCCATCCCACTTTCCAAAGTCTCGTTCAATAATGTTTTGTTTTCCATTTTGATCTTCTCCTTTATCAGTAAATTCGGAGTTTCCTCCGTTAAACGGACTGTTTTTCTCGCGTCTCCAGCGGTTTCACTTTCAGCACCACATATTCGGAGCTTTCCAGATATTCTACGGATGTCGTCAGGTCGAGAAAAATATAAGGCTGTTCGTTCTCGTCTCCGGGGGCGATCATCAAGTTCCCGACCGAGTTCCTGCCGTGTACGCACTTCCACCCGACCGAAACACCGAACAGAAAGCCCAGCACGATAAATATCAATGCAAGCAGGTAAACCAGATACACCATTTTGATTTTCTCCTTTGTAATATTCTGCACCGCCTTTTGGGCGAATGCGTGATGAAAAAAAATAAAGAGCTGTAGATTTCTCCACAGCCCTTGTCGGCTCAGATGTCGTTGCGAATCAGAAATAATTCTCCTCTGTTGCAAGCAGCTCGTACCAGACCACTGGCCCGGATCAGGTTTATCGCGTTCGTGTAAGATACCTGTGCCGTCGAGGCATTCGCATACTCGCCTGTACCAATGTACATAACTTTCTGGTTGCTCTCGATAAACACACGTATCTTATCCATCGCGTTCACATAACCGCGGTCATAAGTAGCCTTTACTCTCTTGTAATGTTTCATCGTAAAAATCTCCTTTCGTTCTTCGGAAGACATCCTCTTCCATAAAAGAAGCAGAGTTTTTTCGCGTCTAACTTAGAATAGAAAAAAGAAAGAGTCCGAGTTTCCCCCGGACCCATCTCTGGTCGAATGTTTTATCGTACGCCCATGTAGTAATCAGTAATGAGCTCGAGTTCGTTGCGTTCCACCTCCGGGTAAGAGACGTTCATCGTCTCGTTAAAGCCCTTCTCGATAGAATTCATCATTTCCTCGAAACCCTTAATAATATACTTAAACATAGCAGTTACCTCCTATTATTAACATTTTCTTCCATAAAGGAGGCTGAATTTTTCGCGCCCATGCAAAAAGAAAAGAATGGGATTTGGACCCATGACCTCCGCAGTTAAGCAGCGCTCTCCCATGCTGAGCTATCTTCTCCATAATATGCCATGAATTTTTTCGCGCCTGCGCAAAAAGAAAGAGCCGCCGATCTCTCAGCAGCTCCCGCTCTTTAGTGTCTTCTCTTTGTTCTCTGTCTCACCTCTTCCGTTTTTGCGCCAATGAGGCCGATTGCCTTCACCAGCAGTACAATGATCAGAATTGCGATAATCAGACTAAACATAAGTATCTACCACCTTTCATAAAGGCGGCTGAATTTTTCGCGTCCGGATAAAAAAATAAAGAGCCGCAGATCTCTCTACGGCTCTCGCCTTTAGCAAGACAACTCAACCCAACAATGGTATTGTCCACAAGGCAGTGCGCCCCAACTCGGATGCTTCATCTTATACGGACATTGGTTGCAATTCATGATGTTATCAGAATCTGCAAGAAATTCACGTATAAGATTATTGTCTTCGTTATTGGTCCAATCCACTTTGCTCCAATCTCTTGCTTCCATTTATCTCACCTCCATAAAGGAGTCTGAAATTTTCGCGTCACTGGCGTTCGATGCTCAAAAGCCAGAAGAACTTGCGGTAGAAGTCGTAGTACATCTGGGAGCCGCACGGACATCCCCTTGCACGAAGACTCCTGTAGGACAGTCCTTCAGTTACACCTTTCCGGATGTACGTTTGGAGCGCCGGTTCCATTTTGGCAATGCAGCAGTCAATGAGTTCAATGTGCTGCGAATAGTACGCTCTCAGCGTTCCTTCTCGTGCAGTCGGGTCAGATGGTACGTTGCTCTTTACGATGCCACCCATATCTCCCTCCTGCGCTCGCCAGCCATTCAGCCTCGCCAGCGCCCGTTTCCAGTCGTTGTATTGGAAACAGAAGTTCTTGAGTTCCAGGTATCGATACTTCGGCAGACAGTAGGGATTCTTTCTGGAGAGTTCCGGTTTCTCGTGTTTCATTTTCCTTGACTCCATTTTGATAAATTTCAAGTGTGCTCTCGCGACATCTTGATTTATCAAATGGTAACAATGGAAATGGACTCCTGCGTCATGAACTTGCTTATGCCGAGGCAAAAGAAAAGAGACACAAGATCTCTCCTGCGTCTCTCGTCTTGTAATCGTCACATCCGAGCTTTAGGTGTCTGTTTGTGTCTTTGGTGTCATCTTGGTGTAAAACAACGAATTTCTCTTAAATAATTGTCGCTGTTACGATTTTTTCCGCCCAACGATAACTTGTTTCCATAGTAATTCCTTATATCAAATCAATTTCAAATGGTTATGGCAGGACAGATTTCAAAAAGTCGTAGCTTTTCAACGGCTTGTCCAGATGGGTCAGCGCATATTGCTCTGCTGCTGTAGAGAGTTTCGCCAGACTGCCGACGGAAATACGGAAGCCGAATATCTTTTTATCTTCTACCAGACAGATATGCCGCAGCGCAAACAGCGCCCCGGCGTCCAGATTGCACTTTTTCCCCGCCTTTTGGGCGCATGATTCGCAGAGCAGACAGCCCTCCGCCGGGTCGAGATAAAAGGCCGGGCCGTCGTAGGTGCCGCAGTCGCGGCAGTAGACCAGCTGCGGCAGAAATCCGCACTCGCTCATGGTACGCAGCTCAAATACGGCCTTGATGACCCGGAGGTCAGCCTTTTTCTCGCTTATCATGTAAAAACAATTAAGGAGAAGTCTCAATTCTTTTGCGGCTTCGTCTCCTGTGGGCGAAAGCGCCGAGGCCATTTCCGCCATATACATGGCAAGGCTCATCCCTTCGATGGAGGACGAGATGCCATGGAAGACGTTTTTGACATCCGCCTCTCGCACTGTATACATATTCCGTCCGGGGACAAGCACGAACTCCGAGTAACAAAAAAGCCCGCAGGCGCTGAACAGTTTGCTTTTCAGCCGCAGGCTGCTCTGCGCAGAGGCCGAGATGACTCCCAGCCCCGGCGTCAGAAGCGTGATGATCCGGTCGGATTCTTTATACCGGGTCTCTTTCAGGACAAGGCCCGGGGTCACAATGGTATCCATCTGTTTTTTCTCCTGCCGGGGCGGTGAGCCGCTGCTGAGCGAGCTGCCGCCTGTAGTCCAGATAACACAGAATATCACCGGTGCAGGCAAACGTCTGCCAGCTGAGTTCCACATCCATCGGACAACGCTCCTTTCCTTAAGGTATAGTGTCACCTCTAGGGTACTGCGCTATCCCCGGGAAATCTGTCCTGTTATGAGGCTCAGCGGTTGGGCTGCTGCTTGAAGCCGAAATTGTTGAGCATGAACTCGTTATCGCGCCAGTCGGCTTTGACCTTCACCCAGCACTGTAAGTTGACGCGGCAGCCGAGGAATTCCTCGCAGTCGGTGCGGGCCGCACTGGCGATCTTCTTCAGCATCGCGCCGCCCTTGCCGATGACCATGCCCTTGTGACTCTCCCGCTCACAGTAGATGTTCACGTCGATGTCCACGAGGTCGGTGCCGGGGCGCTCCTTGAAGCGCTCGACCACGACCGCAATGCCGTGCGGGATCTCGTCCCGCATATAGAGCAGAGCCTTTTCGCGAATAACTTCCGCTACAAGCTCCTTCTCAGGCATATCGGTGTAGGCATCATCGTCAAAATAATGTGGGCCTTCCACGGCATAGCGGCTCAGTGCATCGAACAGTTCCTCGCAGTGGTCATTATCGCGGACACTGACGGTATAGACATCATCAAAGACGCCCAGGGCCTTCAGCTCCGCCTTGCGGGCCTCGAGGTCCGCCGGGTCTTTGACGAGGTCGGTCTTGTTGATGACCGCGATGGCCGGGCCGCCCTTTTTCAGAGCCTCGACCAGAACCATCTCCGATTCATTCAGCGCGCCGTAGGGCTCGAACAGCATCATGGACACATCGACGTCAGCAATGGAGTCGCTGGCCGTCTTGTCCATCCGCTTGCCCAGCTTATTGTGGGGCTTATGCACGCCGGGGGTATCCAGCAGAACGTACTGCAAAGGCCCCCGGGTGATGACGCCAGTAATACGGGTACGGGTAGTCTGGGGCTTGGAGGTAACGATAGCCACCTTCTCCCCCACCAGCAGATTCGTCAGGCTGGACTTGCCCACGTTCGGGCGGCCAATGACCGCCACGAACACAGAGGATGTATCATAATGGCCCTGGATCGGTGTTTCGTTTTTCAAAATAGAACTCCTGTCTTTTTATTCCGTGTAGCTCACCGTGCGGGGCAGACCCAGCTGAGTGAGGACAGCTTCTTCCTTCTCACGCATCCGCATGGCTTCCAGACCGCCGTTCTCGTGGTCATAGCCCAGCAGATGGAGCATGGAGTGGACCGTCAGGAAAGCGACCTCTCTCTGCAGCGGATGGCCGTAGAGAGTCGCCTGCTCCTGTGCGCGTTCCATGCTGATGACGATGTCGCCCAGCATCTTGCAGCCGTTGTTCTCGTCCACATCATAAACGCCGTTCTCCCCCAGAGGGAAGCTCAAAACATCCGTGGGCATCGGCTTATTGCGGTACTGGTTGTTCAGCTCAGCAATGGCTGCGTTGTCCACGAAGGTCACGCTGATCTCCGCCGGGTCGTCAAAATGCTCATATTCCAGCACAGCGTTGCAGGCGCGGCGGATGAGGATGCGAAGGCCCGAGGGGACCTTGATCGCTTTCTGCGAGTTGGTGATCAAAACTTTATTGGACATAAATCGTCCGCTCCTTTCGTTTCTACATTCTATTGAGCGAATACCCCGATTTCTGTGGTATGCCGCCGGGGGTGTTTTTTCAGTGTTTAGCCGGGTGGGCAGCGGCCTCGTAGGCTTTGATGATCTCCTGCACCAGACGGTGGCGCACCACGTCTTTTTCAGTGAAGTAGCACTGCGCGATGCCGTTCACGCCCTTGAGGACCTGAAGTGCATCCACAAGGCCGCTGCGGGTGCGGTCGGGCAGGTCGATCTGAGTGACGTCGCCGGTAACGACTACTTTAGAGCCGACGCCCATACGGGTGAGGAACATCTTCATCTGCTCCGGGGTGGTGTTCTGCGCTTCGTCGAGGATGATGAAGGAATCGTCCAGCGTCCGACCGCGCATATAGGCCAGCGGTGCAACCTCGATGATCTGCTTTTCCACGAGACGCTCATAGGTCTCTGCGCCCAGCATATCGAACAGGCCGTCGTACAGAGGCCGCAGATAGGGGTCTACCTTCTGCTGCAGGTCACCCGGCAGAAAGCCCAGCTTCTCGCCTGCCTCCACCGCCGGGCGGGTCAGCACGATGCGGGAGACATCTTTGGCCTTGAACGCTTTGACAGCCATGGCCACAGCAAGGTAGGTCTTGCCGGTACCCGCCGGGCCGACACCAAAGGTGATGGCGTTGTTCCGGATGGAGTTGAGGTACTCTTTCTGACCCAGGGTCTTGGGACGGATGGGCCGGCCTTTGACCGTCACCGTCACGAAATCTTCGGTCAGCTCCCGGACGCGCTTTTCCTCACCGTCATGCGCAAGGCTCAGGCAGTAGCGCACCGTCTGGTCTTCCAGCGGTGTATGGTTCTCGATAAGGAGAAGCATCCCCTCCACAGCACGGGCCGCAGCTGCAACATTGGCCGGTTCGCCCGAAATGCGCAGCATCGTACCGCGGCACACCGCCGTCACCGAAAATTCTTTCTCCAGCATACGGATGTTCCGGTCACAGTTCCCGAATACGGCGGCTGCGATCTCTACGCTGTCTAATTCAATGCTTTTTTCTGCCATGCGGCTCCTCCTGAATGTCACTAGATTCTGCCTCTATTGTACCACCAAAACAGCGCGAAGAAAACTATGAAAATTGCACAAAATTTTTCAACCGCATATGGCGGTTTGGCAGAGCACTCGAAACCTGCTCTATCAGCCTTTTCAAAGTCGTCTCTGGGGCAGCTGTTTCGATTGCATTTTGATATTTTTGTGGCCCGCGCAACACATATTGAGGGGATTCTTGTCATTTCACTATAAAAATGGTATAAACTTGATAATGAGTTCTTATTTCGCGTATTTTCTTTTTATGATTGGTTCGAGGTGAAACATATGTCCAAACCCACACGCGCTTCCATTATCATCCGTGAGGGCCGGAAGCGTGCCGGGCTCACACAGCAGGAGCTTGCAGATAAGCTTGGCATTACAACGGGTGCAGTCAGCAATTATGAAAACGGCGTAAGCTTCCCCAAAGCAGAGATTGCCTTCGGACTTTGCGACATCCTCGATATAACGCCCCGCGAATTATTTGAGAGTGAGTGAGATTGAAAATGCTCGGCGTCCCAGCTAAACAAAAATCCCCGAAAAGCCAGGCACGAAGCCACTTTTCGGGGATTTTACTTTGGAGCTACTGATCCGATTCGAACGGACGACCTGCTCATTACGAGTGAGCTGCTCTACCGGCTGAGCCACAGTAGCACATTGCGATCTCTGCAACGTGTGATATTTTACCATAAAAGCCGGGAGCTGTCAAGATTGATTCGCAACTTTATCCCTCTGTGTTTGATTTAGCTCCTTTGCAAGGACGCGGCTCAGCTCACAGACCACAAAGCAGCAGCCGAGAAACACCAGCAGCGCACAGTCGGGCGGGAGGCGGCGCATCGTGGTCACGCGGCCGCACAGGCTGCTGAACGTCTCCTGCGCCCGCTGAGGAAGCAGAAGATAGAATATCAGCAGCGAAAGCGGCAGATGGAGCAGCCGGGCGCGGTAGAGCGGGCGGAGGGTCATCTCGGGCGGGCAGATGGTCCGCACCTGCATCAGAACAGAAAGCCCCTGCACGCTCAGCGCCGCGCAGCACAGCATACTGGCGAACCGGCCGCTTTTCGCAGCCAGGTCACAACCAGAGCAGACCTCCAAAAGCATCGCGCAGAAAGCGCCTGCACCGGAGGGCAGTGCTTCCCCCGCTCCTGCGGCCAGCATCCGGAAAAACAGGACGAAACCGCAGAGCTTGAGGTAGGTCTGGGACGCCTGCGCGATGATGCCGTCCAGCCGGAGAGGCTGCGGAGCGGTCGGGACAGCGGGGTGCACCATTGACCCAAGCGTCCCTCCCAGCCGCGCCAGAAGCGCGGCGGACAGATAGCCCGCCGCCACCTGTGCAAGGAACAGCAGGACGCCCAGCTCTGCACTGCCCAGCATGGACTGCCCGACAGCCAGTATCACAAAGGACGGGCCGGAACAGACACATGCCGGAAGGAGCGCATCGGCCTCCCGCGTGGTGAGCTGCCCGGAGCGGACGGCCTCGGCGGCGGCACTTGCTGCGGGGGCAAAGCCGCCCAGAGAGCCGATGAGCAGCACCCGCCCAGCCGCCGGAGCGCGGACCCCGATGAGCCTTGCAACTGGGCAGAAGGGCAGCCCCAGCACATCCGCCGCCGGGCATTGGATGAGCAGCGTGGACACGATGAGGAACGGGAACAGCGAGAGCAGCAGCGGACCGCCGCAGAGCGCCAGCCCCTCCCGCAGGGCCTGTGCGCAGGCATCCGGCGCGGCAAACGGCAGCAGACCCGCAGCCAGCGCCATCAAAAAATACCCCACGCCCCGGATTTTCTCTTTCTGAATCATACGCGCACCCTCCATTTCCATATATATGTGGTAATTGGCAGCGGTTTGCATGGCGGGAGGGAGCAGCGTGGGAAGGAAACGAAAGCAAACGCATTCCCTGCGCGGCTGGTTCCGGCGGATGTTCCGTCAGCCGCCCGGGGACTTCTACGGACGGGCTTCGGTCTACCTGAGTGGCAGAAGGATGGAGATCGAGCAGTTCCGGCGCATCCGCTCCTACGAAGAAGGCAAGCTCTGTCTCGAGCTGGGGCGCGGCACTCTGACGGTCTACGGCGACGATTTGAAGATAGAGACACTCTCCGCCCAGAGGCTCACCCTGCGGGGGCAGATTTTGCGGACCGATTTTTCAAAGGAATAGGAGCTTTCTACCATGGAATGGATTCAGCTCTGGGCGGGCATCACCTTTACGGCGCAGAACGGCGATATCGAAGGTCTGCTGACTGCTGCGGCCGCAGGCGGGCTGCACCTCTTCGACATCGTTCCACGGCCCGGTGGGTTCTCGGCCCGGTGCGCCGCATGGCATTATCGGAAACTGGCCGCTCTGGCCCGCAGACGGCGGGTGCGGCTGCGCATCCAAAAACGGCGGGGTCTTTTCTTTTGCATCCGTCCCCTTCTCCGGCGGCGGGGGCTCTGGGCCGGATGCATTGTCTTTCTCCCTCTGCTGCTCTGGCTGCAGGGCTTTGTCTGGTTCGTCGAACCGGTGGGCCTGACGCCCGGCCAGCAGGCGCGGGCCGCCGTCGTCCTGTGGGAGGCAGGGCTTTTCCCGGGAAATGCCGTCACACAGGAAAAGCTCACCGCCGGAGAATACGCCCTGCTCGAGAGCGGTGAGTTTTCCTGGGCCAGCCTCAACTTTATGAAGGGAAAGCTGGTGGCGGAAGCGGCTGCGGCTAAACCGGTGCCGGACATCGCGGCCGGGACGCTCCACGGCCTCCGGGCCAGGGTGTCCGGCACGGTCGTTCGCACCAACCTCGTCAGCGGGACGATGCTCGTCGTCCCCGGCCAGGCCGTAGAAACCGGTCAGGGCCTCATCGGGACAGCCCGCGCCGAACGGGACGGAACGCTCATCTTTCAGCCTGCGGCGGGCAGCGTCCGGGCGCAGTTCGAGTGGGAAAACGAGCAGAATACTGCCCTGATGCTGCCCATCGAACAGCTCACAGGGCAGCAGGTCGTGCATCGGACGCTGTTCTGGGACGGTCATGCTATCGCTCTGCCCTCCCTGCATCCTGCTCCAGGCAAGGCAGAGGCCGCAGCCATCGTCCGGCACTACCAGCCAGAAGCCCTTGGACTTCCTGTTCCTGTTTTTATCGAAGAAACGACACATTATTATAAAGTCTCCACTGATTTGGAGCGGACCGAAGAGCAGGCTCTGGCCCTTGCAAGGCTGCAAAGTAAACAAGCTTTACAGCAAAATTGGGCTGATTTTGAGCTTCTAGCCCGCAAAGAGGACGTCTCCGTCGAAGAAAGCACGCTCCACTACCGGGTCGTCTACACCATCACCGCCGACATCTGCAAATGAAAACGCCGCACAGCCCCGAGCACATCTGCTCCAGCCATGCGGCGATTTATGATTATGGATTTTTGTTACTTCTCTTCCGGGGTCGTCTCGGCCAGAAGCTCGTTCAGGTCGAACTCATACTTCGTGTGACAGAAGTGGCAGACCACCTCACACTTCGGGTCTTCGTCCCGGAGCTTTACCAGCTCTTTGCGGCCAAGGCTGAGGAGCATATCCTTCGTGCGCTCCTCGCTGCAGTCGCACTGATACTTCACCTCGCGAGTATCGAGGACCTGCGGGTCGAAGCCCGCCATTGCCAGCTCCATCATATCCTGCGGGGTCTTCCCTGCCCGGAGCATCTCGGTGACGGAAGGCATGGCGGCGATGTTCTGCTCCAGACGGGTGATCTCGGCATCGGTCGCGCCCGGCAGGAGCTGCAGCAGATAGCCGCCGGCGCAGGCGATGGACAGATCCTTGTCCACCAGAACGCCCAACGCACACACGGTGGGGATCTGCTCGCTGTAGGCGTAGTAGCTGGTGATGTCCTCGGCGATCTCACCGGACACCAGCGGCACCTGACCCACCGTCGGCTCCTTCTGGAGCTTGTTGTCCCGGATGACGGTCAGAACGCCGTCTTTGCCGACTGCGCCGCCCACGTCCAGATGTCCATTCTCCTTTGCGGGAAGCTCGACCAGCGGGTGGTCGATGCAGCCTTTGACGTTGCCGTGTGCATCGGTGCAGGCGATGACGACGCCCGCCGGGCCGCCGCCGGACACGCGCAGAGTGATGGAGTCGCCATCATCCTTGAGCATCGCGCCCATCAGGGAGACACCGGTGAGCAGACGGCCAAGGGCTGCGCTGCAGGTGGCGCTGGTGGTATGCAGCTTTTCTGCCGTGCGGACGACCCGGCGGTGCCCAGCAGGTTCAAGGCTGTGCCCACCAGGGTCTGGTCCGCCTTGAAGTTGATACAGGCCACCGCCAGCAAACAGGAATACAGCATTCCCACCGCCGCAGCCACCAGAATGACCGACAGGATAATGACAATAGCCGATGCGTCCGATGGGAGATAGCGCATGGTCAGCGCGCCGCCCAGCGCGCCCATAATCATGATGCCTTCAAGGCCCAGATTGATGACGCCGGAGTGCTCGGCAAAGCAGCCGCCCAGCGCCACCAAAATCAGCACGGAGGCAAAAATCAGCGTATATTGCAGCAGCAGTGTCATTACTGATCGCCTCCCTTCCCGTCAGCTCCAGAAAACCGGCGGCAAAGCCATAGATGCCGGCGAATAAAAGCCAGACATGAAGCCAGGTCAGCGGGATCTGTACCGGTGTCTTTTTTATTTCCATGGTTTCACCTCCCAGCCGATTGCGGTGTACGCACGGTTCTGCTCCGACGGAACTTCTTCGCCCGGCAGATACGGAATCACCCACAGCACCTGGTTCTGCGCACCGGAGAGCAGATGAAGCGCCTCACGGACCTCATCGGTTCTGTTTTTGGATACGACAACGTAGGTGTGGCCGGTGAGCTCTTTTTCCGCCTCTTTGTGCAGAAACTCCGCGCTGCCTGTGAGATTGCCCCCAAGCTGCACGCACGCCAGTTTCCGGTTCAGCTCCGCTGTTTTTCCGGCGCCCGCTGCCAGATGGATACGCAGCTCCTCGCCGGTCTCCTCATCTTTCGCATTACTCTTCACCCACAGATTCATCTTATTTTTCACCATCCGCGCCGCAAGCGAAGACGTGATGCGGATGCTTTCCTCGACCTGCGCTTCCTCACGCAGAATGTTGGCGTCCTCGATATCGAGAAGCACCGTAACTTCCACGCTCGTCGTCGCGTCAAACTGGTTGACCATCAGATCTCCCATCCGTGCCGACGATTTCCAGTTGATGCGGTTCATCGGATCTTCTTTCCGGTAATCGCGGATACCGGAAAATTCAAACGGGTCCTCGTACAGGCGATTCCGTGACAGAACCATGCCCGACACGGCACGGCAGATCATCTGAATCCGTGCAGTATCGACCTGGCGCGGGTAAACGTACATCTGTGTCTGCTGCGGGTAATCGCTGTAAAGACCCTCCCGGAAAAAAAGATCGTACGCTACGGCATGCGCACCGGTGATCTCGTAGAATCCTCGTTTTTTCGCCTGAAACGGCAGTGTTCTCGTGACCTGCTGATGAAACAGGAACGAAAAGACATCGCGTTTGTAGCTCTGGTCGGTGATACTTGCGTTTGCTTTTGCCTCGCGGTCGAATTCCAGATTGCGGCTCATCGAAATGCCAAGCTCGAGTGCCGGAATCGGCAGCAGTTTGTCGTTTACGACGACCTCTTTTAACGTACTCGCCTCGCCCTCATAGATCGCGGAATCCTGGAAGCTGACCTGGATTTTCAGGTTTTTCTGCCAGTTTTTCTGGTACAGCTTTTTCTGCAGAAACCAGGCGAGCGCCATTCCAAATAGTAATAAAAGAAGCATAGTCCGTTACCTTCCTGACCAGTTTTCGGTCGGCAGATCGATGCGGTTTAAAATTTCCTCGATCACCGATTCTGCGGCTCTTCCGTCGTCTGCGCCGATCTGCATGGTGAGACGGTGTGCGAGTACCGGAACAGCCACGGTCTTGAAGTCCTCCGGCACAACGTAGTTTCGTCCCTGCACCAGCGCGTGGCCCTGTACGGCACGTAAAAATGCGAGTGTTCCACGCGGGCTCACACCGCTTGCAATTTTGCTGTTGACTCTCGTCTCCTGTACGATGCGGACGAGATACTGTACCAGTTCCGGATGCAGGTAGACTTCTTTACACGCCTCCTGCAGGGTACGGATTTCTTCTTTTTGGCAGACAGACGACAGCTCGGCGAGCGGCTCCTCGGTCAGGAAACGGGCGATCATCTGTGTCTCTTCCGCCGGGCTTAATGCTTCCATCGAAAGTTTCATTAAAAAACGGTCCATCTGCGCCTCCGGCAGCGGGAAGGTTCCGAGCGTCTCGAGCGGGTTCTGCGTGGCGATGACGAGGAACGGCTCCTCGAGCGGCCGTGTCACACCGTCCACGGTGATCTGGCGCTCAGCCATGCACTCGAGAAGGCTGCTCTGCGTCTTCGGCGTTGCACGGTTGATCTCATCGGCAAGCAGAATGTTGCAGAAGGCAGGGCCTTTCGAGAAGACGAACTCTCCGCTTTTGGCATCAAAATAATTGAGACCGGTGACATCGGACGGCAGTAAGTCCGGTGTGAACTGGATGCGGCCGAACTCTGCCTCGACGGATTTCGCAAGGGATTTCGCCATGACCGTTTTTCCTGTTCCCGGGACATCCTCGAGCAGGATATGACCTTTGGCAACAAGGCAGGTCAGGACAAGCTCTATCGTGCGCTCGTTTCCGATCATGACCTTTGCGATATTTTCTTTTAATTGCTGCAATACATTATTTTCCATGTTTTGCTTCCTCCAATAGTAAGATTTAATAAAAAAATCCACCCCTCGCTGCTTTGTTTTGTAAGAACAGCACGATAAATTTATTTTACAGCACATATTTTCGGAAGACAAGCAGAAAAAGGACGATTCTGTACATACTTTTCACAGCATCGCCCTTTACGGTTTCTTCTATAAATTAGCTTGTCTCTTACAGTGCTTTCCGGTACAGCGCCTCGATGTCCTGCTGACAGGACGCTCTCGGGTTGACGGCGATGTTTCCGCTCTTCATCGCATCTACCGCCATCGGCACGATTTTGCTCTCGATCTCCTCTGCTGTCACTTCTTTTCCCTTTGCCGCCTGGCGGATCGCATCGGTCAGGCTGGCCGGGATTCCGATGGCTGCGGTCAGCTCGCGGATCGCGCCGACCAGCATCATCGGCTCAAATTCATCGGCGTATGCCGGGATTTCGCTGATGTAGTTGTAGATCTTCAAATATCTTCCATGGTCTGCCAGTGCATTGTACTCTGCGATGACCGGAAGCAGAACGGCATTTGCCACGCCGTGCGGCACATCGAAGAAGGCGCTCACAGGATGACTCATTGCATGGACATTTCCAAGTCTTGCGTAGGAAAATGCAATACCCGCGAACAGCGAACCGGTCAGCATCGCCTCTGCGGCTTCGAGATCGGTTCTGCGCGCCACGAAACGGCGGATATTTTTACCGATCAATTCCATCGCTTTTTCTGCCATGGCATCGGAAAACGGAGATGCAGCTGTAGAAATATAAGCCTCCTCCGCATGGATAAAAGCATCAATACCGCACGCTGCCGCAACGGATGCCGAAGCGGAAGTTAAAAGTTCCGGATCGAGAATCGCGTACTCTGGAAGAAGTTCATAGCTAAATACGGTCAGCTTGTAATCTCTGCTGTGGTCGGTGATCACGGAAAATGCGGTCACCTCGGAGCCGGTTCCCGCAGTCGTCGGAATGGCAATCAGCGGGACAATTTTTCCCGGCACTTTGTGTGCGCCTTCGTATTCCGTGATGCTTCCGCCGTATTTTGCCGTCACACCGACGGCCTTTGCTACATCCATCGGAGAACCGCCGCCGAGTGCTACGAGAAAGTCTGCGCCGGAAGCAAGATAGCTCTCGGTTGCTTTTTCTACTGTCGTCACAGACGGATTCGCCTCAATATCTGTGAAAATATCGGCTGCGATGCCTGCCACTTTCAGGCTGTCC
>OHAN01000208.1_pt1 | contig 60824 bp, 115 predicted proteins | sample 1577121 | NCBI WGS metagenome assembly OHAN01 (sample SAMEA3541554, study PRJEB24748) | human gut metagenome | biome: human gut; feature: human-associated habitat; material: faeces | place: China | collected 2012 | reverse complement strand
TAGTTGTTTATTTACCCATACAAAAAGAGTGTGCAGCCTTAACCACACACTCCAAGTTCAAATGTTATTCGAAATCAGCAAATTTGTCTCTTAAACACTTACACACTGATTCTTCTATAACATATCCTATAATCTAAAATCCAAAAGCCTTTAACATCTTCTGAATATCTTCATGGTTCAATTCATCGCTAGAGTAGTAAGAATAACTCATATAAGAATCGCCATCTGACTTACTGGCAGTAAATCCGTGAGTATTTCCATATTCGTCTTCAGAAGTATGTAAATAAGTTTCATCATGACAATTACAATTTTCACAGTCACCATCGCAGTTATCTTCCTGACCAAACAGAATAACTTCTTTATCCTCATTTACACAATAATCAATGATATTCTGCTTGATATCACCATCCATATCAATATAGAAAATATCTGTTCTATCAAGAACACCAAAGTCTTCAATAGGAACAACAGTGATTACGCCACCATCATCAACAGATACTAAATATTCGTCTATATTCATATAATCAACAAGATCAATCTCTTTAATACTTGTCTCGTCAAGTCTAATAAGAATATCCAAAATATATTCAGCAATTTCTTTATTTACAATTACACCAATTGTTTTATCAGTATGATATAATCTATTGATATAAATAGAGATGATGTCATCAACCTTATCCTCAAGATCAATCATCTGAATGTTTTCGTATTTATTTTTCTTCAAATAATCACGACCTTTCAGATTAGAGCTGCTTTGCAGTCTTTGACATCTTAAATGTAATTTCCTGATGTGCAGGAGTTACATATGTTTCGCCAGCTCTTTCACCTAACATAATCTTTCCTCTACGCTCTGAAACCGTCTTAACCTTAAACTTACCAAGCTTACCAACTGGAACTGACTCTTTAGCGTTAGCTTTTAATGTATCTGTAATAACCTCTGCAAATGTGTCAAGAACAACAGCGATGTCACCTTTCTTAGCTCCTTCAATTCTTTCTGCAATTGCACTTATTAATTCATTCTTTACCATTTTTATTTTCTCCTTTTTTCTCAATTAATATTTTTTGTAATATAAAAGAGGGTAGCTGCTATAATAGTCAACTCCCTCATATACAATTTTATTAGTTAAATTATTTTGTCATCAAAATGATGATTGTATTATAATTATTTTACTAATTTACTTTATTACTTTGATATGTTATAATATATAATATTCTGCTACTCAAAATATGGACAAATATACCCATATCGAGAAAATTGGAAGTTTTTACAAACATTCCTTACTGTTTCATCGTGTATGCTTTCGTAATCATAAATGAATGATATACTACTACTCACAAGTTCCTGTACACTCCACAGTCGTAAATTCCCGAAATAGCCTTCGGTACATACTTACAAATGCTTGATTATGCTATTTTGTAAGTTAACGCATCTCTTAAATTAAGACTTGCATTAAAATCCCTATCTGCTTTATAACCACATTCACAAACATATTCTCTATCAGAAAGCTTTAAAGCTTTCTTGATACATCCACATGCATGACATAATTTACTTGATGGATACCATCTGTCTACAATTCTTAATTCAATTCCTAATTCTTTGCATTTTGCCTCTAGTTTTATTCTAAATTCATAAAACTTCTGTGAAGCAACCGCCTTAGAAAGATGCTTATTCTTCATCATACATTTTACATTCAAATCTTCAATCGTAATATAAGATGGTTTGGTTTTCACTATCTCAACGACGGTTTTATTGATATAATCAGTGCGGATATTGTCTATCCTGCGATGAATTTTTTGTACTTTTGAAACCTGTTTTCGGATATTTTGCCTAGTAGTCCCTTCTTTCATTACGTTGTTGTGTTTCTTTAAGTCTTCGTATTTCCTCGATAGACAACGCTGTTTTCTTTTCAACTGTTTTTCTAACTTCTTTAATTTTGTTGTCTTGTTGATGTTTTTCTTTGTGATACCATTACTAATGATCGCAAAGTCTTTAATTCCAAGATCAATTCCTAATCCAAAATCATTTAACTGTGGTTTTTCTGTTTCTGGCACATCAATCAAAACGGATACATAATATCTGCCTGCTTTTTGTGAAACAGTTCCGCTTTTAATAACATATCCTTGCTTTGTAGTAGGAATGTATCCTTTTTCTTTTAATCGAATCCATCCAAGTGTCGGAATTTTTATACGATGTCTTTCGCAAATAGTGTCTGTATTACTATTCTTTACAAAGTACATCTTGACATCTGATCTATTTTTCTTTTTATATTTTGGAAAACTAGTTTGATGTTTGAAAAATCTTTTATATGCATTTTCTGCATTCATAATACTTTTTTTAACTGATTTAGAACTAACTTCTTTTATCCATAAATATTCAGGATTTTCTTTTAAATAAGTATTATTAAGCCATTTCTGAAAATCCATTCCCGATATAAATTTCTTTTCAGCTTCATAGACACCTTTATTGTGAGCGATGTAAAAGTTATATACAAACCTACAAGTCCCAATTGTTTTATTTATTTTTTGTATTTGTTCTAATGTTGGATTTATTTCCGTTTTGAAGCTCTTTAGCAGTTTCCTCATCCTCCTTTATCTGAGTTTTATACTTTCTTAATCCATATAATCTACAACTAAATACATGTAAGATTGATATAATATCTTGAACTAATTCTTCATTTGGCGAAAGAGAAAGAGTTTCATTATATTTACAATGATTATTTGTGTATTAAATTTTTCACAAAACTTTTCAAACCAATCATATCCAAATCGAATAAATCTATCTTTACTTGAAATTACAATCATTTTTATTTTATTCTCCATAACTTCCTCAAGTAGTTTATTCCATTTTTTACGATTATAATTTAATCCGCTTCCAAAATCTTCAATACACTGATTTACTATAATACCTTTAGCATTACAAAATTGTCTTAAAATTCAACCTAATTTTTAAAATCATCTTTTTGATTTCTAGTTGAAACCCTTGCATAAACAACAATGTCTCTTATATCATTCTCTGTTTGTATTCCTTTAAATTGCAAATATTGATCATAAGTATAATATCTTCTATCAATAGGAGTACGATTTGCTTTTAATACACCGTCTCTATCCAGCAAAATCTTTTGGTTTATAATTTGTGATATTTTTTGTGTTCATAAACTTTTCTTTTTGTTTTATGAATACAAAAAAATATCACTTTTAAGCACATTTGTCTACACTTTTAATTACTTAATAATTCTCCCACCTACTGATCATATTTTGTGAAAGGTTGGTGATTCTCATGAACAAATGTGTTTATCCATATCTTGTTCATGTCAATGCTTACATTCGTGTAAGATTCGGAAGAATTGAACATGTTTGTAGACATTGGCGTAGATTTCCTACGAGATAGCTTGTCTGTTGTTATTATCTTTCAGTGCGGATCGGTAATTACTCGACAACAGACGGGTGGGAGAGTATTTATCTTAGAATTAATATTTTAATTCAATATAAACTTATAAGTTTCTGTATGACCATATTTCTCATTATAAGCATATATACAGCAAGATGGCTTTGCACCTTTCATAAGTTTTTCACTATATGGACAACTACCAACGAAACTTGGACATACAATTACTTCACAATCAGTATCAGACATTTCACCCACAGTTCCCATTTTTGCAGCGTGATAGTGTGCTAAAAATACAGTGGTATAAAATGTCTTTTTATGATATGTAAGATCCTTTAATGCATTATCAATATTGTTAATTGTGTGACCATGCATTGCAATTGTCTTAAAATCAAAAACAGGAATTTCAATATATTCATACCCAAAATTCATATGTGGAGTAATTCGAGAGTTATTTACTAATACATCTTTAATATAATTGCAAATAACATATTCAACATCCTCTGATGCAATTTCGCTTGCTTTCGTTCCAAGTGGACGAGTTTGTGAATGATTAGAAGTAGGACAGTGATAATAATCAATGAAACAGTATTCAGATAAATCGTTCAGAAATCTTGCAATTGTTTTTGCTACAAATACAGTGGCTTTTACAACAGAAGATTCATTCAACTGCAAATCACTTAATCTGAGAATTCCTTGAATATCATCACCCATACATAGAATTTTTAAATTAGAAATTTTTTTATCTATTACAAAATTCACAACATCAGAATAAAGTTTTTCAAATCGCCTTGTAACCTCTTCCAAAGAATACTCGTTTGTTTCAGTTACAAAATTTGCACCTGCATGAATATCTGCAATAGAAAGAATATATTCGTTTTGATGTTTTGAAGTATCAACATATTTAAAATTTGGAACTTCATATAAAGATACTTCATTCGCTACATTCTCATAAAATAACTCAAATCTGCTCTGTTGTCTTACCTGTCGAGAATATTCTGTTTTTGTAGCATATAATTTATTTCGTTCTTTCTGTAACTCACGCCTCTGAATTTCTAACTCTTCAACATATTTGTCATTGTGATCGCAATTATTTTGGCTTTCTTTCCACTTATAATATTCTGATACAAAAGCAGAACCTATAAGTGGTGGTTGTGAACCTTTACGAATAGTATCAGGATTAAATTCAAGTCCATATCTTGCACATATTTCTGACCAATCATCATCTGTTATATGTTGAACTTTGTTAGAACAGTCCTTTAATAAACGTTCATATTTTTCTTGAGTTAATCCATATTTTGCTAATTCTTTTTCAAAATTATACAATTATTCACCAACTCTCTACTCAATTTCTGTAGGCTCATCGAGTTCATTTTCTTCTTTTATTTTAACGTTGATTTCTATATCACAATCATTAAATACAGATAGAAGAGTAGCGAGTTTCTTTTCTTCTCCATCAACAGCAATAGTTAAATTGTCACTATCTAAAATACCTGCAATTTTCATAGATTTCTGCTTTGTTTCCTTAAATACAAAGTTTGCCATTTATCATTTTCCTCCATAAAATTAAAAATTCCCACCAGATTTATATCTGCTAGGATTATAATAATTATCTTTCTTACCTTTTTGTTTTCGTGTGTCTAATATTTTCTGAATTTTATCACGATACTCCTTACTATCACTTAACCGATACATACTTATAAGTGTATGATTTTGTGAGTTTAATGGGATTTTATCATAACAAATATTATGTATAACAGTCTTTGCTAACTGCTTTGATAACATATGTGTGTGATAGTCACCCTCAATATCAATTCTTGTCACTCGAAAACTACCATCTTTAATTCTCTCAATCTTAAAATCTTTTTCAGTCATAGGCATTACCCAACTGACTGAATTTTTCGTATTTTTTCTAAAGCATTTATATTATACATTCTTTCACAAAGATAATATTTTCGATTCTTAGTATATGTATGAGATATTCCATTTTCACCATAACGAATTTTATAATCTCTATTAAGAATCATTGCTTCTTGTTTCGTAATCTGAACTATTTTAATTCACTCCTTTTGAATTATTTCTTCCATATAACAGTGGAAGAGTAATTGCAGGTAGACGAATTGCACGTCTTCCATGAGATTATGACTCTCATATGCTTCTTTTACAATAACCTGCGACAAAAATAAAATAGCTAGTGAAAGCACCGATTTTCAGTGCAACCACCAGCATAAAACATTACAAACAAAATAAATACTTTATTATGATAGCAATAATCCCTTCGGATTGCCTCCACAAACGCACTCATATTCAGTCACGATATAATGAAATCTGAGCATATAAACCGTCATCCATACACTTTTTCACCAACAGGAATACACCTGTCTCTGTATCGGTTCGATTGGTTACGAACAATTTTCACCCGTCATTCAGAATTAAATTACATACCAATCTCAAATCTATTACTGTATAATTTAATATTTTATATAACATAGAGTGTTATTCTATTGCCTTGGGCTACTCAATCACTTGACTTGTCTTATACGATTTGTTTCCAAATCATCACGGCAAATTGACTTATTTTGGTATTCCCCTACTTACATCCTATAGATTACCAGTCTACAGGCATCAGGGTTAAGCGTTACAGTGTAACTCTCTATTACGTCAACGACAAGATAGCAGCTTTTAATTACGTTTGCTCTCAGTACATACGCTTATCTTTAAGGATTTTCCTAATATCCTAATACACCTCGCAGTGTTTTGGAGTAAATTATTACAAAGTATCCCATATAATAATTTACCGATATTCACGCATTCTCAGCACGGTGACTAAACCGATCTGCACTGAGTTCATTGCAATCATAGTAAAGTATTTATTTTGATTGTTTCTATTTTTGATTTTCAACTAGGAAAAGCTGATTTCATTGTTTTAGCCTTTCGGCATAGCCCTCAATTAAGAGGGCTTAGTATTTTTTTTATAAAACGATCGTTGCTTATTTATATTCCGCATTTGCATATCAAGCGGAGAGGATAATTGTGTTGGTATTGTACTAAGTACACGCAAGTTTACACTGTTATACATAGATAAAGCTTCATTGCCCACTTTCTCCTCATAAGGGGGCATTTCAAAAAGCTCTAAAAGTCTTGATTTTACTGTGTTTTTAAACAATCAAAACAATTAAGTCTGTACAAAAACTGTACATTTTTAACAATTTTTTGAAAAACATTTTAGCAAATTTGCCGAATTTATGTTATATAATACTCTTAATAATAGGGATTTGTTTTTATTCAAAACAGAAGAAATAGATTTTTGATTACGAATCGAACCAGGAAGAATTTTAAAAGCTCTGTCTATCATCCAAGAGAATAGCCCAAGATAATTCTTAGAAATTTTTATCTTTTGTATCTCTTCGATCATATCATCAAAGTCCTTTCTAAGTAATAAATAGTCATTATCTTCGAGACTATCATTATTTGATTCATATAATTTCAAGGAATATTTTGCAATGATTTCTTCAACTTTTCTACATGTCCGTATATTATTTGTCATTTCATATTTTGCAAAAAAATGGCTCATAGGCAACGTAGAATCTTGGTTGTGAAATTCCGTTAAATCCAAATCATATAAATAATTCATTGGACATTTCAAATTCTTATTAATATATTTCTCGTTAAATCCTCGTTTGATAATCATCCAAAATGAAGGATACATATTTTCCTTGATGTCCATATCATTTTTAATTCTTCTTATTTCATCAGATAAATCAATATCAAATCTTCTTTTTGCATTATCAATTGCAACCTGTGCGAGTACCGATAAAATACATACATAATCAATATACTTCTGGTCGTTAAAATTACAAGCATAGGTTTGCGCTAACTGTGCTAAATTACTAGATTCTCCGATATCTAACTGAGATTTTGCAAGGTTATTATCTATATAAGCATAATCATTCATTGAACGACCATATACATTTTGTTCTTTTGGGATGTTATTTTTGATTGTGGGATAATTAAGATAACATTGCCTTGCGTGTTCTACAATATCTGCCTGATTTGTAGTATATCCACTATCTGAGTCCTGGTCTGATCCATTGTTGCGGTCTTGGAAATCAGTGCCATTCATATTTACTGCAATGCACTGTTTGCCAAGATTAAAATATTTTTCAAGATTCTTGTGATATATGTTATGAAGATATGTAAGATTATTTTTACTATTAAATGGACTTCTAAAAAACGCTAAATAGTCGCCGCTAGAAAATCTTTTTGTATAGCATTGAATTGTTCCATTTTCTATAAAAAAAGTGTCATCGTCATCTACTGACGCTTCATTTCCAGTTGTAGCATATAGGAGCATAGCATATGGTGAACCAACAATAACAAGATTTTCTGCATTCTGAATGATTCGTCCACTTTTCATATTAAGAACATAATTTTCAATAATCTTTCTTTTTCTACGTCTAAAATATGAACTTCTTACAAAATCTGGATTTTGATTACATAATGCAATAAGCACTTCATAATCATTTGAAAAATTCTTATTCTTTTCGAGATATTTTAAAAATTCAGAATTATCTTGTTTGAGTTTATTTATGTATTCAACACTTTCTTTTACAACATTTGGCATAATATTTTTATCAAGAGAATTGACCATCTGATAACTCATTCGCTGCACTGAACCAAGTTTACTTTCGTGTGCAGTTTTTACGATACCAAACATACAACCATTTTCATAAACTCTATCACACCAATATTCATATGATTTATCAAATTTAAGCCATTTCATAGCATTGTCTGTTGTAATTACTTCAATATCCTTTACATAATGTTCAATACCAAACATATCTGTAACAGTAGCAGAGTAATAGTCATTTCCAAAATAATCCTTAAAAAACATTTGAATGTTTGTACTAAACGCTGCCATTTTACAAAAATGATGCCTTAAAAGCACATATCCATTTCCCCAACTTGGAAAAATGCTTGAGTCTATTAATGCTTGTCCATCAAACATTGTATTTTTCAACTCATAATTATCAATATGATTTGCATAACAATGCTTATTTTCATCTGTCTCAATGCTAACGACTTTCGTAAAGAATGATCTATCAACATCTTTCAGTATTAAAATATTTTTGGGATTTACTTTTATTTTACCGACAATGGCACTAGATACGAGAGGGGCATATGCACTAATTTCTACAGTTGGAGAATTCTTTTTTGGAAGTTTTATTCCCATATATAAAAATTTGATAGCTTTTTTATAAAGACGATCACATATGAACATACATGATCCTTTTTTTGCTTTTCCTGTACTTCTATATAACATTTTGTAGTGTATTGTTTCTCGTTTAACTATATCCCCATTCTTTTTTCGTGTGATGTATTCAACATTTACCCCATCATTATACAGTATATTTCTGATTTCTTCTTTATTATGCTTGTGATAATTGTCTTTATTTTTGTTAGCCTCTTGAAATAACTGTGATATTTTTTTTCTTTTATTTTTTTTCTTTTGAACCTGCGAATTATAACCATATGATTTTGCAAGTTTATATTCTGTCCTTGAATCCTTTGCAATTTTCTTGAGATGTTCGATTTCTTCCTCATATGATCGTGATCCAAAATTGAATTCCAAGCAAATAAGATCTCTAGTAGATTCTTCTTTCCATACCTTTAATCCATTCTCTTTGAGAAAGTCACTAAACAAACTATTCGTAAACATTGCATCTTTATATTCATAATGATCTCTAACGCCATTATTGTATTCATAGAGTGTCGCAGCTTCAATATTTTTTATTTTTAATCCGTATTCACTCATTTATAAATTAACCACCACCTTAATCAAATAATTGTTCCCAGAATTCTTCTTCAGTATCACAACCACCATAATTAATACTTTCAGCCCATTCGCTATTACAACGAGAATTTGCTTTCATATGACATTCTTCAATATTTCCACAATTAACACAGTCATAATCGTTACCAATGATATCTTCTTTACATTCTCTTTCAGAAATGTAGTCTGTAATTAAGTCAGCCATTGACTCTAATTCTTCTCTACTATGTTCATTCATATAAATTTACCTCCTATGTATATATTCTCCAAATGAAATTTCTATTTACTCCACAAAATACACAGGTACTTTTCCCATTCCATATTTCTTACAAATTAAATAAGAGCAATATCCATCCACCAATTCAAAATTTTTGTTTAACTTAATTTTGCCTAAAGTTCCATATTTCCTAAAATTATATAATTTTTCTTTGAATTTCTTAGAATTTGGACTTGTGATTTGAAAATCATATGTAATAACAATATCTTTAATAGGTATCCAATACTCAATATCAGTTCTATAACCAAATAACAAATTTCTTAATATTTTAGTCATCATTGTTATAATCCTCCATTTCTTCAAATTTATATCCCAACCAATCAGCCAACCAATTAATACCAGGAATGCATTCCCTATGTATATATTCACCATCATCATTTCTTAAAAATACATCGCCTATATTGATAGGTTCAGCACACTCACAACAAAAATATTTATTCCTGATTTTAGATTGATAGTTGGGACATCTGAAATCATGTTTTCCAACTTGTCTACAATATTCACACCTAAAATTTAAACTCATTAAGCATCCACCTTTTTGTCAAATACACTAATTTCATATTTAATATTGTTCATAGTACGAGTAAATTCGTTATTCTCAAATAATTTATTAATATATTTACACATATCATATTTAATGGTTTTTCTTTCGGATTCATCAAATATTATATTTTCATGATCTAAATCCATATGTAATGTATCTATGTTTGCATACTGTAGATACAAAGTAACTTTATAGCATGTATTTTCTTTGTCCCATAATGCCATTCCAAAAACTCTAAAATCATTTTGTAAATCAACTTTTATAACTTCTGTTGCAACATTTTCATATCTTAACATATATTTATATATCCTTTCTTTTTCTATCTCTGTCTTCTGAATTTTTTTTACACTGTTCATTAAATCTAATATCCGAAGCTATTCTATCAGCCCACGATAATGATTTGCCGTGTCGTGGATAATCTGTACAAAAATCAGAATTAAATATTAATCCGTGAAAAATGGAAGAGTTGTTGTAGCTGCTATAATTTGTTGTGTAAGTATCTGTTGTCATATAATATATTCTCCTTTTGTTTATTAAAATTTTTATTCATTGTTCTCAGCTCCTTTTGAGTGCTGTGTTAATTGGTTACATATATTTATTCTCTATTCCTGATAGAATTTTTTACTGATATGATTTATATTACGAAGATACATAATTCCATTTTCTAATTCTTTTTGTGGATCATATTCGTCTTTAGAACATATGTAAAAATGTTTACTTTCACATACAATTTTATAAGGAATAACATAAATAATATCATCACTATGCCATTGTCCATCAGAATCTTGATAGCTTGGCATTCTATGAGTTTTAATCAATCCCATTCTCTCTAATATTTCTGTTGCTTTGGAAATCATTTTTGGTTTTATTCCTATAAATTGGGACATTATCTCGAATTGAGAATGAAAAATTTCTGGCTTAGATTTTTTCGTTTTTTCTGAATGACCTGATATAGATGTAAATCTGACCCATGTAAAGGCTTTTATGTATGAGAAAACTAATAATAAAATACTTTTTGTTAGTGGTTTATATGGTGAATCATATTTCACAATAGTTTCATACTCAAAATCATATACAATTGCGAAGTCTTTGTTTGGTTCTATTAGGTCAAGATTCAGCAATGAAGACTGTAAAGTATTTTGTATATATTTATCTTTATCAAAATCAATAATATATCCATTCGAAAACATCCATTGCATAGAAGATAAAAACTTGTCATATATTGATTCTCTGTTTCTATGTCTATTCCAATTTGATTTGTACCCACACCATTGAATCATATGAATAGGAGAGTAATTTACTGTATTTTCCCATGTTCTATTATAATTAAGATAAAACAGTGTAGATATTCTATGCTCAGAAACATTTGGTCGCAATATTATATCTTTTGAGACTTTTACAATATGATTTGGAATTCTTATTTCAACTGTAGCTATTGTTGATGATTTATTATTTGGCGTAATATCACTTCCTTTCATTTATATATTCTCCACTATATCAATAACATTGATTAATTTTAAAGTATGTCACACTCTGATGTGACATATATTACCTCAAAATACCCAAAGTATGTCACACTACAGTGTGCCAAATCGGCGTTCCTTTTATAAATAAAGACTATATATATTAAATAAAGACTACTATTCGTAATTATTTTTCGCTTACGCTTCAAATAATTACTCTTTAAATTTTGTTTTGATTGTTATTGGTTGAACGCTTTATCTATCTCTCTATATGATTATTCTCTTTTTTTTATTTTTGTTCTCCATTTAAATTTACATATCCATCTTTTATATCCTCTACAAAGAATACTGGTAATTTATCATAATATTTTTCATATAATTCTTCGCTTGGTATTATTGAGTAATATTTCCCAATAGAAGTATCAACTGTACGTCTGTAGTCCCTTACAATAGAGTTATCTTCTTTGAATCTGAATCTATCTTCAATTTTGTCACAGATAGTATAATAGCTGTGAAGTGTTGTAATTATATGTCCTTTTCTAATGCTTGAATCATATTGAATTAAACATTCTTTATATTGATGTTTGTGTTTTGATTTCTTTTTTGACTTAGATATATTACTTTCTTTTGATTTGAGATATTTTGGTATCTCGTTTTCATATAAGTTACTCATATTGTTTAGTCTTCTTTATAAGTTGTTATTTATATATTCGCTGTTAAATATTAATCAACTTTGCAATACGTCTACCCTAGAGAAATTCTTTTCCTGCTGACGCTACGAAAAGACTGTCACTATCAAGGGACTATTTCTTGTGCTGACGCACATTTATATTTTTATTGGATGAATATATTATATTTTTATATGTCTTTTACGAAAGTTTAGAGTTAAAAATCGACATAAAATTCATTTTAAATATCTTTTATGATAAATTGGTAGGGTAGTAGATAAAGTGTCTTATTTTTTCATATACTTAAATTTAAGTAAGCATATAGAACAGATGATAATTTGTATAGTTTTAACATACCCCCTGTATTATTAGATTAAATTTTCAGCTAATTCATCAAATATATTTCTTTTTGATGTTATTTCAGATGTAAGCTTGAGCTTTTCTAAAATACTATCTAATGTGATAGTATACATATCTTTAATATCTTTATAATAATTGATTACATCTAAACTATATGGTTTTGTTTCTAAACTGTTTTCCAACATATAATCCATTGTATAATCAGATAATTCTATACAATATGTATCCTGCATTTCGTTTATTGTTATGTGTAATGTGTCTGATAGAGTTAATTCCTGATCTGAATGTTCATTTACATAGTCAGTTAAAAGTCTGAGTTTATCAAATGTATTAGTTTTCCAACGAGAATGCATTTTAATTGGAAGTGATTTCTTCTGAGTTTGAGTGGATTCTTTAAGTACATTTATGTCTTGCTGCATTTGAGTCATTGTCTGTGTGAGAGTAGCGATGACTTCTGTGAGTGGAGATAGGTCTATTGGTGGTGTTAGCTCATCATGTCTATATGCTTCAATTACATCCCATACCCAATCCATGAATAAATTGGCTTTTGGTTGTCTTGACCAACGGCAGATCTCCATGATTCCTCTTTCTGTATAATAAATACGCTCAGTCATTAAGTTTTTATTTCGACCTACCTCAGTTTGGGGATTGTCGAAAGTTTCCGATTTAATTCTAATCGACAAAGAGTCGAGTCGGTCTTTATGTTTTGCATGAATTTTTTGAATTGCCTTAATTGGATCAGCATATTCTAATGCTTGTCCAATCTGTTCTCTTGTAAGCAGAATGTCGTCATTCATATTTCTGTAGAAGCTACAAGATAAATCTCCAAATGTTTTTGTTGTGATAAGTTTTATTTTGTTCATATTTCTTTAAAATCCTTTCTTATTGTGTTGTTTTTATTGTTCACTAATTATATATTCGCTGTTTAGATTTTATTTTTTGTGTGGTTTTTATCAAAAATATTTAATTTATAAATATAAGTAAGAAAAGACGAAGTTTAAAATGAAATAGTGTTATTTATGTAAAAATAAAAAAGACAGATAAAAACATCTGTCTTAAATTTTGTATAATTATATATTTTTATATTTATTAATAATATTTTGTACTTTATTAATAAAATAAGATATATCTGCAAAATAATTTGGATATGCCAATCTTAAAGTATTAAAAGATGTAGCTGAAACTAAAACAACATTTTTGTTTGTATTTTGTTCAATTTGACTATATGCTTTTGTCGCATTTTCAATTTTTGAAGATACGAATGATCTTATTGAAACAGACATCTTTTGATAATCGAGCAATAATATATAATATAAATTTTTATCTTTTGTATTCTTATTTTTACCTGTATAATCAATAGTTACATTTAAACCACTAAGAGTAGATAAAATATTATGTTTTTTGTTAAGATATTTTATTTCAACAAGCAAATCTTTTATTGATTCTGAAGTATTTGGACATACAGGTGTTCCTTCTTCTAATGCAAATAAAGAAGATACAAGTGTAAAAAATCTTAATATATCATAATCCCCTTGGCTGGATTTAAGATTACTTTTTGTATATATACCCATCATTTCTACAGCAGTTGCCCATATATGTTGTAGTTTTGTGCGAAATTGTATTTCTATAAACATATTTTTATTGTATGTATCTTTTGTATCACTATGGAACTGATATACCATATGGTAACTTCTATATCCTGAAGATTTTGGGTTGGCAATATAATCATATTCACGCTTAAAAATATGTCTAATATGAGATGATTTGTATTTATTAACTGATTTATATACTTGTTTTATAGTATCTACAATTACTCTACATCCACCTAGATCTTGCATTTTATATAATTGCATATCAGGAAATCTTTGTATTTTTCCTATAATAGAATCAAGTCGTTTAAGTCTTTGAACTACGATTGCATTCGGATTTTTATTGCGTAGATTACTGCATATAACTTGAAGTGGATATGCATGAGCAGCTCTCCAATTATTTAAGATGTTTAATGCTTCGTTATATTCTTCTGATGTTGAAAATGGATCAGCTATTATTTTTCCTGCTTTATTTATTTGGTTACCTGAGTATTGAGGTATTTCCCATCTGTTTTGATTGTTTATCATTTTATTTTCCTCTGTGATTTGCTGAATTATAGTATCTATATCCAGTATATCATATTTTTTTCGATTATACATGCTTTTACTCCTTTTAATTTGTATTTTTTATAATAGTGTTATTTGTTTCTTATATAGTATTCCCCATTTTGCAACGATAAAACTATATAATTTATGATTATTTATATATAACAGTGAATTTTTAATTTTTTAGTAGTAGTAGGATAAAAATGACCTTGTATTTTGGAGTTTAAGACGATTTTAGAAGATTTAGGATTAGTTTATTGGATAAAAAGTAAAATGAATTTATGAGGGCGTAAGAGTGTTTAAAATTGGAATAAATTTTTGAAAATATTAAAAATAAAATCATAGGAGTTCGATAAGAGGGTTGTTTCTCTTAAAATTAATAAAGAAAATTTATTGATAATACATGTAAAATCAATACATTTATGATTTAGAAAAAACATAATTAAAACATAATTTGAAAATATTTTTTTTGCATAAAATGATACAGTTCGAAAAAAGTATTGTGAATAAAGTGTTTGCGAACAAAATTAAAGATGAATTTAAATGTAATTTTGTGTTTTGTGCAATTTGTATAGTGAGAAAAATATAAGAATATATTGAATTTTGAGAAATGCTATCGAACTCGATGTCGAAACTAATTTAAAATTTTTTGTGCAATATGACGAATGATTTTTTGAGTTTTTGAAGTAACGTGTGAATGGAACAGATATGCACTTTTACTGCTGAAACTTTTGATTTTAAAATGTAAACTACCCCCGCAACATTAAAAAATGCGTACTTTTGTTATTTTTACGCATTTTTATTTTGTGGTATAAAGTAGCATTTTGCTATAAAATTGTGGTTTCTTGCATCATATATGAAAAGTATTAACTGGTATAGGATATATAAAAATGGACTTCATTTTTTGGTTCGTTTGGCACTTCTAAGGTTGTAATGGCAAAAAAAGTTATCCACAAAGTTATCAACAATACAGTCAAGTTATCCACAATTTAACAAAAAGTTATCAACAAAATGTGCAAAAACTTTATTATATCATATTTTGCAATCTAGGTCAATACTCATGCACAACTATCTATCTTTTTACTATATCAATAACTAAATCACAATTCATTGCATCACATATTCACTGAATCTAATACTAATAACTGTAATATATTACTTATTATCATCAATTGATAAAAATGCCATTTTTTGTTTGGTTTCTACAATTTTTTCATGTACACTCTGACAATGTTTTATATCTTTCCCTTTTACAAAATCAATATGTAAATCATAACCGAAGTATTGTGCCATTTGCTCAAGTTGTAATAAGGTAAATTTGTTTTGGTCGTTTGTATTACTTAGTTTTTGTTTTAACTTGAATTCATTCATATTTAAAACGTGTGATAATTCAGTTATTGTTATATTATTTTCCTTCATAATTTCATTGATTACACCTTTTATATCTGTTAGTACATATTTCATTTTATAAAACTCCTTTTTTTTCAAGATCACGTTTTATTAGTTCTTTTATATAGCTATTAACACTTTGTCCAGATTGTTGTAAATATTCTTTTATCTTTTTTCCTTCTTCTGAATCTGTACCAGGTTTATAACTACATGCAAAAGTAATAGTTTTTTCGTTATATTTTTTTTGTGCTTTTTTCTGTGCTTCAGTCAATGCCATGATAGACCTCCTTTTCTTTTCTCATTTAAAGTTTTTTATTATATCATTATATATTTTTATTTTCAACCTATCAATTATAAATATGTACAAAATGCACAATAGGTAAACCTATATATAATTATGTATTATGCACAATGCCGAATTATCAAAAATATAGATAAACCCATTGACATATAGATAAACCCATTGTATAATATATACATAAGATAAAGGTAAGGCAAACAAAAACATAAAACCAAACCTTAAAGTACATTGACAACCAAATAAGACTTTACACCGACACGGCAACACTGCTATAATATAAGGTACTAAAATCTTATATAAAGGCGGTGAATAATATGCAAGGTGGTGAGATTATGCCAACAGATATACAATTCAAATATGAGTTGCGAAAACAGCTTACCGAATTAAAGCGTAAACTTGAAATGCTTGAAAATAATGAGATTGACAAGTTAAAAAGCGAATATGAAAAAGAAATCGCAGATATTGAAACAAGTCTGCAAGATTAGTAGCTAAACAATAACATGGTGTAAAGTCTTATAAGTTGGCTTTACACCTTAATTATATATAAGGCAGGTGTAACACATGATAATAAACACTAATAGCGAATTATCCCAAGTCGTTTCTCAACTTATCAAAACATCTGGCTATAAAAAAACATACATAGCCGACAAACTAGGATTGACACGACAGGGATTAGACAAGTTATTAAAAAAACAATCCTTTTCACTTGATGATGCAAATAAAATATTATCAGTCATCAATAAAAAAGTTGTTGCTGATATTGAAAACGAATAAAAAAAGTTTACAAAAAAGAATAAAAAACAGTTGACAAAACAACATATCTTTGATATAATAAAGACAGTTAAAGGAGATACAAAAAGCAATGACAAACAAAGATTTATCTGCTCTAGTAAATCAGACTATAAAAGATAATGGTATAAACAAGACTTTTATATCTGATAAACTGGGGATAAAAAGACAATCATTAGATAACTTAATGAAAAAGAAACAGTTTTCTATTGACGATGCAAACAGCATTTTAAATACTTTCGGTTTTGAGATTGACAAAATAACAGTTAAAAAAACTGAAAAAAATCAGTAAAAACCATTGACAAAATCCCATCCATATGATAATATATAATCAAGGAAAGGGAAATAAAACAAAATTCCAGGAGGTAAACAAAATGGTAAAAAATTCAAAATTACAAAATCTTTTCAAACTTAGCAGCAAAGTAACAGTCATTGTTCCAGCTACAATCAATATTAACAAGGAAATCGACAACACACCTTATGTCGATAAAGTGGCATCTTTGTTATCAGATTGTTTTGGAGGAGCAACTGCTACAACAACTTTAGGTTACTGGAAAAGTCCTACAATGGGACTTGTAAAAGAAAAGTCAACAACAGTATTCGCATATTGTGGTGAAACAGATTTGCAGAATAATATTGATAAGGTAATAGACTTATGCGAATCGCTCAAAACAGAAATGTCACAGGATGCAATCGCACTTGAAATTAACGGAGAAATGTATTTTATTTAATTGAACGAGGTAAGCGGTTAAGCCGTGGTATTCAATTACAATTTACCTTTAGGGGAACTAAAAAATCCCCATTTCCAAAACTGGAAACAGGGACTAGCAAAGTGATAAACACTCTAACCCAACAATTAGAGTATAAATCATTTTTCTAGTAGTTGTCAAGTCTGACAACATAAAAACCCAAAAAAGTTTTCGGTATCGCACAATGACAAATAAATATGATTAACCGCTAAAGTAGATTATAAGGTCTGCCAATGAACCCTATTAGGGCAAAGGGTAATAAGTGAATACATTAACCGAAACGGCATGAAAGTATTTCATATGACTGGGTGCAGGCGTGACTAGCACCGTTACCAAAAACACGCATGGCAATGCTGTCCATCGGGTAGAGTATAAGATACAACCCCAATATAAAGCAAAAGTAACAATGTAGTACGGGTTACAAGTAGTCAGAAATCAGCTAAAAAAATAGAACTTGAAAAAGTAATTACCTATTATATATATATATATATATATAGGTGTTTAGGATATAAGAATTAAAAACCCATATCAGGCATTACAAAAATAAGTCCTGTATGGTGCAGTACATCGTTAGAGTGGCGATGTTAAATAAACACCACTGTCGGTAGTAGGGAGTACAGTATAACTAGGAACTACAAAAAGGTATGAAAGAACCTCAAGACTTTCAACGGCTCAAGACAAGCAATGCTGTTATAATTGTGCTTGCAGTAAGGAGCTTGTATATCTCCTTATAAAAAACAGATTATACACGCAATCGAGCAATAGCGTTATTAGTTGCTACGTCCGTAAGCTGGGAACGGAGGACAAGAAACCGCCAGCAAGGTGTAAACACTAATACATCTTAAATACTATAAAGAGTATTTAAAACAAAAAAGCAGGAACGGCAGAACCTGAGAACGTGAGTGGATAACACAATAAAACCACAACTGTCATAAAAGGTATGCGTTTAAAAATGCGTACTTTTATTGTTTATAAGATGCAAGTAAAATGCACTATGTCAAGTATATTGCAAAAGGCTTATATATTTGATTTTGTGAAAGCGAACGGCTAATCCTCATTAGTTAGTAGCAAAGCAGTATATAAGAGATATGCTTTCCCTGTCTTGAATACCGCAAAAAGAAACCATTTGAGTAGTGATTTAATCGCAAAAATAATGGTTTCTTTTTTACTTGCATAAATAAGCAATAAAATAATAACGAAGCTATAGAGGTTTTTAAAGGAGGAAAACAACTCATGTCAACAAAAGGAATAAAAACAAATAACCTTGCGTTCACAATGCAACGCAAGTCATCACGGAAATACAAAAAGGACAAACCTGAGAAATGGATCAGACAATCAGATGATAGTAAAGCGATGTTAGCAAGACAACTAGCATCGCTTTTTTGATTGGATAAAAGCGAATAATAAAGTATAAGGAGATAACAAAGATGGTAGGAGATTTTAATTTTAGAATAATGCATGCAGCAAACGGAGTGGATGTAATTGATGAAACATTGATTACTCCATTAGAATCGTTGTCTGATGCGAAACTAATGGAGTACATAGAAACAGAAAAAAGTTTATTGTATTCAAAAAGACAAGAAAAGAAACAGGAAAGACAAAGTTTTGCGGATTGTTTAAAATCTGCTTTATTGAGGAAGTGAGATCGTATGAGTATAATATACACTAAATTGACACAGTACATTTGTACATTGAGTAAGCCTGAGCAGGATGTATTACTTGAAAAGGCAAAACGAAACATTGAAACACTCGTGGAAGAGTGTGAAATAAAATCAGAACTTGAAATAATTCGCAACTCACGAATATGTGATATTGCGGATTTAATCGAGACATAAATACAGGAGGTATGATGATATGAAAGAATTTCATAGGGAATTATTAAAACTGAACAATTCAGAAGGTAAATGCTTTGGACTAATCGAAACAAATAATAATTATATTATTGCTTGTAATTATGATTCATCACGGCAATGGGGACAGCAGTGGGAACATGGGGTATATTATATGTTCTCAAATGATATAGAGAAATTAGATTGCTTGAGTAAGGCAATTCAAAGATTCAAAGAGAAAATATACGGAGGTAATGAGTAATGAAAAAGATTAAATTTGAAATAACAATGGAACTAGAAGATGATTTTACAGAAGGAATGAAAAGATGGGAACACCATGCAGAGGAATTACTTGATCTAGGATCTTATCCGGAAATCAAGAACGTGTATGGATGCAGGGTGCAAGTAATAGAAAGTGAAGTGAGATAATATGCAGAAATGGTATTACCTTAAAGTGAGATTTAAAGAGAAACACAACGGTAGGAAGGTATGGTACATGAATAATAACTATTTATGTGACTGTATAAATTTGCCATTTAAAGACAAAGTGGAATGTGAATCTTACATTTCAGAACTAAAGGCAAATTATGGAGATAGAATTGAGAAGATCTCAATCCATTGGATGAGGTAAGAGGTGATAAAAATGCTAAATAAATTAACAGAAAAACAGAAAGAAGAACTCGCAAAGCTTTGTGAAAAAATCAATTATATTTTTACAGAAGAAGATAATGAATTCAATGAAAATAACATTGATGAATATTATTCAAGTAAATTATATAAAGGTATTTTTGATGTAATGTATGATTTGGGAAAATGGTGCTAGAATGCAACATATCATTGGATGATTTAGAAAGGTAGGTAAGAAATATGAGTTATAACACATGGCATAATTATGGATATGGAATTTGTACAGATGATTTAAAAGAAGAAATTAACTTGGTTAAGTTGATGAAGTTAATTCAGTTAGCACCAAATCTGTATGAGAGAGTTAAAGCATATATAGATGCTTATTGTGATGGACAGATAACGGAAACATATGATATTTTGGAATCTTATGTGGAAGAGTGTGGTGAAAATAATTATGGTGGATTTGCAGAAATTATGTATGAAGTCATTAAAGAGGTAGAAGGAATTGAATTATATGTATGTACTGACTTTGATGGTGCTGCATATTTGATTTATCCGCCAGTTTATCCTTGGCAGTTGAAGAATATGTCAGACAAAGAGAAAAATTTAACAGAAGAAGATTTATGTAAATTATATGCAAAATATCTTCATGTTGTAACTGATGAAGATTTAGTGGTGGAATACAAATCAGTTGAAAATGGTGGTTGATTTAACTAAGTAGAAATGCGTGTTTCTTATGGATTGGAGGTATTATTGAAAATGACAGCAAAAGAATGGTTAGATAAAAATAATATCAACTTGTCAGAATATCATGGAAATGTAGGCGATTATGAAGGAAATATTTGCATTGAAACAGACAAAGGGTGGATTTTTTGGAACGCAGACGGAAAATGGGAAAAAGTGACCGTTTGAAATTCGCATTTCAAAGGCAGAATGGAGAAAAAACAATGAATGAGGAAATGAATAGAATAAAAGATTACTTTAAAGAAAATAGGTGTGTTTCCTTAGCCAAACAGTGTAAGCAAGAATATATTATATATTCTTACTTTTTGAATTACGAAGGTACAGCCATAGTTAGACTGAACAAACAACACTTTAAAAATAGAGACTTAGAAGGTGGAAAGAGTAAAAGAAGAAAAATAGAAATCCCTATCGAAAAATTTTTTGATGATACAATTTATGATTTATTAATGCGTGGTTATAAATTGGAAGATTGGAACTGAAACTAGGATTTCTTTGAAAGGAGCGAAGCGAAAATGACAGATAGAGGAGCAATTATGCATTGTCACGATGCAAAAAGAGACGCAAATGATTTTAATAGATTAATGGATGAATTAAATTCTATCAAGAGAGATAAACAGGTGATTCAAGATATGGAATTATCTGATGAAGCAAAACAGAAATGTTTTGAGGATTTAGATAAACAGTTAGCAGACGCAAAAGAACGAATGCACAATGCTATTGATGAAATGTAGAAAGCAGGTGAAGAGAAATGTCAAGTATTGAGGAATCAAAAGAAAGAGCACGGAACTTAAACGAACTCACGGATCATTTGATTAAATTACTTGAATCGGATGACAAGCGGTTCTCATTTGAATTTTGTGCATGTGGCACAATGGAGATTTACGACAAAGAAAAAGAAATCGGTTATGCAGTTCACATTGCACCGATTGAATATGATGAAGATGGAAACGCAATAAATTTATAGCAAACGCAAAGGCAGTTAGGAGAATAAACACCTAGCTGCCTATTTTATTACAAGAAATGGAGGAAATTGAATTATGAGCAAATGGTTATATGATCCTAAAACTGATTCACGGAATGGAAAAGAGTTTACTTACAATTTGCCAATACATGAAAAAGAGAACTTACTTTTAGGTTTTACATATAGGCAAATTATGGATGAAGTGATTGCAAATTATGGTCACAATGCAACAGAAAAAGAAATTAGGAAACAGGTAAAAGAACATCTGGAAATGGCTAAAGAAAATATGGAAGAAAATTTAATGTTGTGTATTGACAGTATGTTAAAAGAAATTAAGGAGGCGTAATTATGTATAAAATCATTAACCCATGTAAGTGTAAGGTTTACACAAAAACAGGAGACGAAGTAGATAGAAATGCATTTGTAGAAATTGAATATAAAGATTCAAAATTAAGTATGTGTGGTGTAGTTGCGCCATTATCAAACGGAAATTGCCTTGGCTCTGCTGGTCAGTGTGTAGATGAAATTAGAAATGGTTCACCAACAGATGAGTGGACAACGGAAATGCTTAACAAATTATGTGATATTTGGGATAGATGGCATTTGAATGATATGCGTCCTTATTGTGAACACATGAGAGAACTTGGATGGACAGAACACACTCAGGATAAAGTTAAAATTGAGAAATGGACTTTAACAAAAGAAGCTTGTCAGAAAAAAGATAACGCAAAGAAAAGAGCATTGGAATGTTTGAAAAATGGAGAACCATTTTATCCAACTAAAGAGGAAACAACATATGCAAATATGGAATATTCTATTGATGTTTATGATGGTGAAGAAGTCACTTATGGAGAAGCATACGAATTAAAAGAGAAAGATTGTTTAGGACATTCAAATACAGAATATAAGGCAAGAGGTTGGATTTCATATAAAGATCACAAACTCGGTTTTATTGGTAGAGAATGTCCAGTGTGCGGCTATAAATACGGAACTGCTTGGAAGATGGAAGAAGTACCACAGGATATAATTGAGTGGCTGGAAAGTTTACCAGAAACTAAAGTAAAGCCAGCATGGGTATAGGAGGTATGATGTTATGTTGAAAATTGAAATTAAAACAGGTGGAGCAGCTTATAGTGAAGATGATGTACTTACAACCGAAGGCAGATATGAGTTACAGAGAAACCTCATGGACATTTGCAGAAAGATTACAAATGGATATGATGAAGGTTACATAATGGACATTAATGGAAATAAAGTTGGTAATTGGTCAGTAAATTAAAAGCAAAGGAAATTGTAATTTACAGTGAAATTTTAGAAAGGTAAAAGGTGATAATTATGGCAGATACAAAGAAAACAAAAAGATTGCATATTAGTATGGCTTATACATTTGTTGGAGATACAGGTATTGATATTCCTGTAGAATTATTAGAAGGTAAAACGGAAGAAGAACAATATGATATTGCATTTGCTTATGCACAAAATCATATTGATGAAATTCCAGTTGCAGATAACGCAGAATATATTTCTTACTCTGATAATTTTGAAAGAGAAGATATTGATTTTGAGGATGAAGAATAATCAAATGAAAGAGTACATTCTTGTGAAGAAAAAGGAGTGATAAAATTATGAGAATTAACGCAAAAGAAAGAAAAGACAATGCAAGACAGTGGTATTCACTCTTAACGAGCAGTTACAATAATAAATCAGCAGTTGTTGTTAAGCGATATGAAAGCTCTAATCCTAATATATTCAGAGTTCAATTATTAGCTTGCAACACATTGGGTACGCCTGTTGTAATTGCTGAATCAGTAGATGGGATATCAGGTTGTTTGTATGAACTGTTTCAGAACATAGAAAAGACAGATGTTATAAGAACATATCATGAAAATGATTTTAATGATTGGCTGTATGATAATTATAAATTATATCTTACTTATCATGATGGATTGGTTCTGATGTTTGAAAGAGAAAGTGAAGTTGGAGAGTAAAACAGAGAATAAATAAAGGCAGATGCAAATTATTGTGTCTGCCTTTTGTAATGGAAGGAGAAAACGAAATGAATACATTAGAAGATATTTTAATAGCATTAGGAAGTAAAAAACCATTCTTAGACAAGGTAATAATTAATGAAGATGGTGGAAGGCAGCCATTTACTAAAGGTGGTGCTAAAGCTTATGAAAAATTGACAGAAATTTTATATGCAGTTGGAGAACTTACTCACACAGATATGAATGATATTGTTGAGGAACTGGATAGTATAGCAAATCAGGATATATAGGAGGTAAGCGAAAATGATTGAATTAAAAGACTTATTAGAAAATGGAGAAGTAATTGTACGGTATCACTTATGTAATGAATACTGGTCACGGAATGCAATTACAGTAAAAGGCAGTGATGATATTGTAGGAGCGTTAGAAATGACGCTGTATAGAATTCTTGAAGCAGGTGGAACTCCCAAAGATGTATATAGGATTATGGGTGCAACTATTCCAACAGAAGAGGAATGGAAGGATTTAGAAGAATATGACGAATATATAAGTATTGACTTGGGTTATGTGATACCTAGTTTAATTGATCTATGGGAAGAAACGGAGGTTGATTGATATGACAATGGATATATTAAAAGCAAGAGTAAGTGAAATCTTAAAGAATATGTGGGGTGTAAATGAAGATGGTGGTATTGAAATTTATACAGATTATAGAGATAGAGAATTGTCAGATAGTTTCTTAAAAGAAATATTTGAACATAAAAATCCAAGGGAAGTATTTAATGATGAACTATGCGATTGGGCTATGGATTACGCAATCGAATATGGAGAAGATGAATTAGAAAAAGATATTCGCAAAGAATTGTCCAAAGAAGAAGATGAATTTTTCACAGATAATTTTGACGAGATACGGGATTTTATAAGAGAGAATACATACTTCTATTACAATTCAGAAGATTTTAATGCAGATATAAATGTTAATATCATGGTTGATTGTGGTAATGGAAACTATGATTACACAAGAGATAATGTATTGAACTGGTATGCAAATGGAAAAGATGGAAGTATTGATGCAGAATCTTCTATTTTATGGCTTGCAAAAACACAAGGTAAGGCAACCGCATTAAGAAAAGCATGTAAGAAAGTGCATAGAAATGATGGAAATTATGTTGAAAGAGATAAACAGCCAGATAAATTTATTGAAAGCTGCATACAAGAATTTGAGAATCTTCCTTGTGCAATGGGAACACTTACATTCCTTGTAAAAATGCCATTGTTTCAGTTGTTCGATTTAATTGAATTACAGAACGATGAATATGATGAAAAGGCAAGATATGATCCACGCCTTAACAAATCAAAATCATACATACTCTTAGGAAAAGATACAGAATGTGGATTGTATAATCCCTGGAATGGTTCAGGTTCAGTGTTAGAAATCGAACTTGATAAGGATGTAAAACTTCCTGTAAAGTTCGCTGAAATCTGTGTAGAAGGATGTAAAATGAGAGGATATGACGTAGATGAAGTTTATGGATTGCTTGATAGTTGTTGGAAAGAAACAGTAAAGGAAATTAAAAAGATTGCATAAAGGCAATGAAAGAACCGCTTCATTGTATAAGAAGGGAGAGTAATTAAAAATGTGCAAACGAAAAACTAAACAATTACGAGAATTTGAACTGATTCTTAAGGCAAATGGCTATCACGAAATCAGAAGTCGTGGTAGTCATTTTATTTATGGGAATGGTAAAAATCAGATTACAGTAAATAGGGATCTGAATAAGATAGTGCAGTTACGGTTGATTAAAGAGAATAACTTAGTGGAGGTGATGTAAATGGTAGATCAGTGGACAGGCGAATGGACAGAAGAAAAAGATTATAGTAAATATCCAAAAGAAAAATGGTGTGATTATGATTATATAGCTGCATGGATTAGAGAACAGAAATACGAGCCAAAAACATCAATGGAAAACTTGATCACGAATATTTTCTTACATTATGATTGTGAAATTGAAGAAGAGTCAAGTAGTTATAATGCAGAGAATGGAAACTTTGATGGAACATATGTGGAAGCTGTACAGGCATATGTAACTGATACAGGATTAAGCGAATTTGATTATGAAGTATAGATTGGAGTGATGGAAATGAGAAGAACAACCAAAAAAGAACGAAAAGAAAATGCAAATAGATTTTACAATATGTTTATGAATAGTAATTGCAATCAGGCAGCTATTGTAGTTGAAAGAACAGAAAGTAGTAACCCGAATATCAATAGGTGCAGATTTATAGCAGTTCCATCAACACTTGCTTTTATGGAAGATCCAATAGTAATTGCAGATTCTGTATCTGGAATTACAGGTTGTTTTATGGAATTATTAGATGATATTAAGCCAAGAAGAGGAACAGAAAAAACATATTTTGATGATGGTTTTAATGATTGGCTTGAAGAAACGTATAAGTTCAGAATTATATATAAGGATGGGCTTGTATTTATGTTGGAAAAGAATATTGAAGAAGCACAGTAAATAGCAATTTCATTTTAAGATTGGAGAGTGATTTTATGGTAACAGAAAATGGAATGGTAATGATGACAGTTGAGGAATATAACTTATTAAATATGACAAAAAGCAAAGTTGAGGAACTTGAAAAGTCAAATGAAATGCTACGAAAAGCAATGATACAGTTAACTGGTAAGGGCAATACAACGGATATTAAAGTTTCTCGTTCAGATTTTGTTAAAATGCACGATATGGTAGTGAACGAAATGTTTGAGACAAATAGTGAAGATAACGATGTTTATGGACATAATATCACAGTACATTGGCATGGAATGTATTGCAGTTGTTCAGATGGAGCAACACCAAGTAATTATATAATTCCTGCAATAGTAGATTGTGATAACGAATTAGATTTGGAGGAGGAATAAAGTAAATGAGAGAATTTATAGTTAGATGGACAGCAAGTGGATATTGTGTAGACTTTTATTATATGGTTGTTGCTGAATCATTAGATAAAGCAAAAGAATTATGGGATGAATATGTAAATACACATGAGGATATTCAATATTCATGGAATAAAGCTGTTAAGGCAGTTAAAAATCATTATGGTGGATATATCACATGGAAAGATAATGGAGAAAGTGATAAGGCTGAAGGCTGTTATAAAATGGAAAATGTGAATACCTATGAAGGTAGCGATCATTTAAGAGACTAAGGAGTGGCAAAATGAGAGATATTGATATTCACTTTAGACAAACAGGAGATAATGAGTATTGGTTGATATACAATCAAGAATCATTTGTAATTAAAACATATAATGATGGAAAATTTCACAACAAATTATATGAGTGCGAGAAGGAAATTCCAGAAGAACTTGAATGGTTTGTTGATACTGTGATTAGAAGAGAGTTAGAAATGGAGTGATGATATATGTACAAATGTGGAAATATGTAAAGCCTGAAACAGACAATTGCAGTTACAAAGATGATAGATGTTGTTATTATTGTGATAAGAAATGGGATTGTAAAGCAAAAGCAAAATGTAAATTTGATTGTTGGGATGATGACGATGATAATAAAGATGATGTAAATGCTTATTGGGAAGATGACAAGGAGTGATGATATATGAAACTTACAGAGGAAACCGTAATTAAGAAATATAGAGAAAATGATATTCTCATTAAAACAATTAAACAATTTTACTATGATACAGAAGAAGAAAAAGCTGAACACTGTAAGGAAATGGAGCATAACGGCTATAATGATAGTGGTCAGGTAAAAAAGAATCTTGGAACAATCATGAAACCTGAACATGTGTGGTTTGGAAGCTATTATAAATTTGAAGTTAAATAAACTTGAAACAAGAGTTTCTTTAGAAGAATGGAGGCAGACATGGAAAAAATTGATAATAATATTCAGTTAGCTTTCTTAGGTGGTATGAAAGCTGGATTAGAAGCATTAATTCATGGACTTGAAGTAGTAGCAGAGAATAATAATGGGCAAGTATCATTTGAGTTTGTTAAAATGGTTTCTGCTAGTACGATAGCTGATGTAGAATTAAAATTATCTAGTATAGAGAATGGGAAAGGTCTTATAGATGCTTTAAATAATAAAAGTGAATGAAATGAGGATTTACTATGAAGATTGGAGAGTAATATGAACGTAAACATTGGCGACAAAGTTAAAATTGAAGCAACAATCGTTGATTCTAACGAAGGTGCGAAAACTGTGAAAATAAGAATAGAAGGCTTACAGGAAGATAATTATACACCAGCAGAAAGGTATATTCGTGTAAAATCTGGGAACTTTGAAAAACAATAGAAGCATTAAGACGAGAATTGATAAATAGAGGTGAAAAACCTATTGGTTATCATAACACATGAAACGATGATTTATTGAGATTACGAAAGGAGGAACAGTTATGGATTCAAGGTTCTTTGAAAGACAATGTTTTACAACAACATCTGATTGTTTATTAGAATTTATGAAGGAACAAAAGGATGATTCAAGTCTTATATTTAATATGGAAGAAGATACAAAAGAAGTATTCTTATATAGTCCAGCGTTTGATGTGGAGTATAATGAGGATGATATTATGGATTGCGTTGGCAGAGAGTTGGGTGTTGAAATAAATAACCTGTTTGTAGATGGCGACAAATATTGTGCTGCAATTTATTTTACTGTAAGAAAATTAGAACAATGAATCGGCTATTTAGAGCTGATAAATTATTTGAATAGAAAGTGAGTGAGGAAATAATTATGAGTCAAACAGTATTTGATGAAAATGATTTTATAAAACGAGTACCAAAAAAGATTTTGGAACGTACCAGAGAAAATATGGAAGTGTATCATATGGATTTAGCAGATTCGTTTCAGGAAGCAACAAGGGAGTTTGCAAAGAAGGGAACTGAATTGTGGAAGGCATGGTATTATGATGATTTCAGAGCATTTGTACCATGTATTTACGAACCGAAGTATTTGGATTTTAGTAAGTATCCATTAAAATATCAAATCTAATGAAACGGAAATTTCTTACGGAAGGAGTGAGGTAAAATGTATGAAGTAAAAGATAAGAATAAAATAATCTATTTTACAAATAAAACTGATGCAGATAATTATAATGACTATTTGGAAAATGGATTAAAAGTTATTAGAACTCAAGGCAAAACCTATTATTTTAACAATGGTGACAGGTTATTTGATGTAAGTATATCATATGAAAAGAATTATGTGCTTAAAACACGGACAGGCAGAACAGTTACTAACAAAAAATTACAGAGAAAACATCTTGAAGTAATTCAATTTAGTAACTAAACAAAATAATGCAATCGCAAAGGCAGTTAGGAGAATAAACACCTAGCTGCCTATTTTATTACAAGAAAGTGAGGAATAATATGAAAGTAATTAAAAAATTTAATTGTTGCGGAAAGACAATGGTAATTGTTATAATGAAAGAAGCAGCTTGTGTAATGTTAGAAGGAGAATTTAACGAACTCTCTAATAAGAAGAATTGTAAATAATGGAGGTATAACTATGGAAGATTTATTAACAGCAATTATAATGTTAGGTGTTTATTTTGCCATCAAGATAAGTGTAGAGCGTAAAGTAGACAATTATCCAATAGATAATTTATCTATTGGAAAAATGACTATGGATGCAGGGAAAAGCAAGTCATATATTAAAAATAAAATGATACGTGGTGAATATAACAAAGATGAACATTGGAAAATTTAAAATGTGTCAAAAAAAGAAAGTGAGGTACAAGATATGAAATATTACATAATTGAAAAAAGAAATGTTGGAACAATGGGTAATCCTTCGATTTTAACTACGATAGTATCTGTACACGAAGATAAAATAGAAGCACTTAATCAATGTGAAGATTTAAGAAAAACATATAAAGACAAAACAATTGTTGATTGCTATGTTTTATCTGAAGAAGATATTAAAAAAATAGAAAAAGCAAAAGAAAGATATGAGAGTTTAACAGAGATAGAAAAGCAGGATGTTGTTGAAGTTGATGGAAGAAAATATGTTAGAGCTTTGTATGAAATGAATAAGAAAGTTTATTGAGATAAAATGTAGATATTAAGAATAAAGAAAGGTAAAGTGACTATTATGAATAACTACAAAAAGTATAACATAATGGAATATATCTCTAACTTAGAGAAATGGATAGAGGAAGCAAAAATTTTGTCAGGTTGCAATGATACTGAACTTGAAATGAATTACAAGGTCATATCTACTATTATTCCAACAGGTGGGCAATACTACTATGTTAAAACGAAAATTATGAATAAAAGTGTTACGAATTTGCTTAAAATTTTAAGAATGGAAGAAGTAAAGGCTCTTGGTTATAAGACAAACGAAGCGGCATATTTATATTGTCAGCTTAGATTTTATAAAGAATATCTCGAAGAACAATATGTAGAAATTCAAGAAGAAAAAGATGAATTTAAAGAATACTACATATTATCTAATTATATTCAACATTTAGTTGAAGGATTTGAAGAATATTATATAATCAGTGATGGTGATGAGATAATCAGAAATGAAGATCGTGTATTTTTAGTTTTGAGATACAAGGATGATGATTTTATAATTAAAGAATTAAGAGCAGAGAGTTTAGGGTTTACAATTTCAAATATAAACCCTGATGTAAATTCAGATTATTTTAACAAATTTACATCAGAAGTAAACCCGTTTAAGTGAAAAACAATATTCAATAAAAGGAGAGTAAATATGAAAAATATAGTTGTTAAAAATTATTTAGGTAATAATTATTCTGGAGAATGGAACGAAAAAACATATTCTTCAGCAATTCAAGGTAGAGAAGATTTGTACAGAATTTATGTTTCAAATCAACCTTGTCATATTACAAAAAATGAATTAGAAAAAATATCTGAGGATGTGAAAAAAATTAATGAAGAAACAGCAGAGCATCTTTTAGAGATGGCATTAAATTTACCAGACGATCAAAAGAAATGGTTGTTCGTGAAATTTGTTTCCGAGGATGAATATTTAGCAAAATTATTCAAAGCATCTGTTCATGAAATGCTAAATGATGTGGGTGTTAAGACAAATACTTTTAGCAATGTTATCAATATGCTTAATTGTTTTGAAGTATATTATAATGATATAAATTTTTTATAAAAAGTTTCAAAAGTTTCATTTGAGATTTGAAACAATAAAGATGGGAGTGATTAATATGAAAAAACATAATTTAGATGGAATAAATATGGTACGATTCTGCGATTACACAGGATACAACCCTGCAAAATGTAGCAACGGAGGTTGCTATGGCTTTTGGACTGATTATAACCGTCTTGAAAACGGAAACGGGAAATAAGTTATGGAACTACAGCAGACTTTGATTATTGTCCTGTATGTGGAAGTTTCAATGATCATTATGAGGGTGATGATTGTTGTTATGAATCAGGTTATAGTTGTGGAGAATTTGAGATTGTGACAGAAGTTGAATTGTTCAAACTTATTAGTGAGTTTGAAGAAAGCGATGATGAATATATTGAATACAAGTAAATAATAGTTTCATAGGGAGATTGGAAAGGAGAATATAGATATGGGTGCATGGAGTTACGAAGTACTATCTAATGATAGAGCTTTAGATACAATGTGGGATTTAGTTGACAGTAAAAACTTAAAAGAAGATATTGTAAAATTGATTGAGAACGGGGATGCAGATGAAAAAGTTCTTGCTTGTGAAATAGTTGATATTTCAATAAATGGTATAGATGAAGAAATTCTTGGTGGTTTATATGAACACGAAGAATTTTTAGAAAAAATTCAGAATGATCCAATGACAGACCTGAGATTAAAGGCTTTTGAAACAATCAGATATGTTCAGAAACATGATGGTGACTGGATTGATAAAGTAAAAAAACAAAGGGTAGATTTATTGAGAAAAATTGAGAATCGGTTAATTAGCGATTAGATTGGATAGTGATACACATGAAATACGGAGATATTGTTGTATATAAAAATCAGATTGGAACAGTAGTAAAAAGCGAAAATGATTTTAAGTTCCATCCATGTAATTATGGAAGTTGTTATTTTAGCGAGTTAGATACAGTTACTGACAGTGATGTAAGAGAAGCAACACACGATGAAAAGTTGGAACTGATAGAAAAAGAATTTACATGGGGTAATGTGATTAAGATTCATTGCATTGGAGAATATCAGATTGTAGAGTATATTGATAAAATAGATAAGAAAACATTTTATCACGGATACATTAACTACAACGACATAAACCGTTCATATTTATCTCTTGATTCTGCATTGATTGGATGTATTGGGTATAAACATGAGGGTGGAAATGGTAAAGCTGCAATGTATTTTGAGAAAATGATTGGTTTGGAATAGATTCATTGGAAGATTGGAGATAAATTACATGAAAATTGTGAGTGTTGAATGGATAACAGACGAAATCACGGAACGATTAAATAATGAAAAAACCTGCTATTTGTCAAGTGATAAAGAATATTGGTTATTTACAGATGATAATGTGTTTAATAAAATTGGCAAAGAGTTACATTCGATTTCTGTTGCAGAATGGTTGTATGGAAAGTGTGAAGACAATGATTTATCTACAACATTTATGAATACACAATATGATTGGAGCGATTATAATATGGATGCAGCCGCCGATGTAGATGTGTCTAAATGTTGCAACAATCAATGGGATCAGGTTATGATAAGCTATGTGAGAAATGTAGTTGAAGAATCCATTTCGTATAAATTAGAAGAATCGTTAAGAGAAATGGTGAATTACAAATTTGAAATGGATTATATAAAAGATGCTGTAAAAAATGTTTTGGACTTAGAAGACAAATAATAGCCAATGAATCCAAGTTTTCATGTGGAATGGAAAGGAGAATAGTAGTGTATGAAAATAAAAGATTTTCTTGAAAATTTTAATGGAGATAATCATATTAAAATTTACGATAGTTATGATTTTAGTACACATAGATATAATCATGTACAGGAAGCAATTTCTTCCTATGGATATTTCACAGTTAAGAGCTGGGATATTATAGATGGTGTATTAAAGATAACAATTCGGTCACAGTTTTAACACTAAGAAATCTAAGTTTACTATCAAATTAAGGAGGAAGATATGTCGAAGAAAATTATATATACAGATGAATTTGGAAACAAAATAGATATTAATTCAATCGAGGGTATTCATGTTATACTTAACGATATTTTTACGACATGCGATAATGAGAACAGTTGTTTATGTGTTAAAGAAAATATCAAAGCAAGCGTAGAAAAATGTTGTGAAACTAGAAAACTAGAAATTAAAACTGGCAAACCTCAAGATAAAAGTAGCATTTGGTAAGTAAATTTAACTTTCAAGTGGAGGTAATAAAAATGAAAATTCAAATTATGATTGAAGCAGATTTTAACGAAGAAGAATTAAAGAAACTTAAAGATAAAAAAACTGGATTAATACCAACTAAAGGAGAATATTCATGTGGGATAACCGTTGGACATGATAATGGAATTGGTATGATTCATGTGTATAATTCTATGGAATATGGCATGAAAGAATTTAAAGGTATTGATGCTAAAATTCTATCAAATGTTCATATTGAGGATGTAAAAATAATAAGGTAAGTAAATTCGACTTTCCTTTGATGATAGGAGCGATAAGATGTTGAGACAAAACTTATTTATAGGTATTCCAAATGATAGACTGAAGGAATGTTATAAAAGTTATAAGCGTGTAAGTTGTAAAAAGGAAGAAGAAAAGGAATTGTTTTCAGAACTTGTAACAGAATATAGGACTTTTGTAGAAAGTGAACATCCAAAAGCAGCAGAAGCGATTTGTCAAGCTGATATGTTTAATGAGATTGCGAGGAGATATTTTAAGATAGCCGATATTATTAAGGATAAAGATTTCTGTGAAATATTTGGAATTGAGGTGAAGTAAGTGGAAACTCTAACAAAATTAAACACAAAAGAGAACGCAGAAATAAATCTCAATGATTTAAGACAAAGAGATTCAAGGCAGGTCAAATTAAGTAATGAAGAAATTGGCAGATTGATTGCGAGATATAATAGCGGTATTAAAGATAAAAAATACAAACTGGTATATTGATGGCTGGCAAAGAGAAAAAAATAAAAGGTTGAGGTGATATAACATGATCAAGATTACAGGAAAGTCTGGCAAATCAGAAATTGCGAATGCAATTCAGAAATATAATGGTGCAGTAATTTATTCATATTATAATACAATGTTACCATTTGAGAATTGTTATCATATCAATGATGATGAATGCAGCGTTAAAGAGTTTTGTGATTTTGTAGTAGATAATGTAAAAGAAAAGGTAAATGAAAATGATGGTCTTTCATTAAGTATGATTGTGATATATACAAATATATCAGATATATCTGATACTGGTCACTTATATGCTTATGCAGCAAGGCTTGAAGAAGTAGAGAAATTAGTTGGAACAGTTGTTGTAATAAGTCAATGAAAGAATGATTTACTTGGAAGATTGGAAGAGGTGATATAAAATGACTAATGGCATTAAAGAGAAAGACATTCGTGATATGCAAAAATGTTTTGACAAAATTGAAACGATTTTAAAAAGAATTCAGGTATATAATTCTGAGGCGAAAATTATTTGCATTGAAAGTGACACAATAGCCCTAGTTAATTTTAATGGCGAGTCTATTGATTCAGCTCCACAAATAAAAGACGAGCATATTGTTGCAAGTGAATACATATCAACATTGGATAATTATTGTTAAGAAATGACGATTTCTTTTTATGATTCGGAGGTGATAATATGAAAATAGTTGGTAGTTTTATAGATTGTGTTTATGAATCACATCTATATAAAGAAGATATGAAAAATATTAGCGCAAAACTTATAAACAGATTGCCAAGTAAAAGAATCTGTGAAATGGCAGGTGTACTTATAATCGACACAAAATATGATGCGTATGTTGTGAAAATACGAAGACCTGAGTTGAATAGTAACGGATTCGTTGATATAGAAAAGACTCATAAGAAAATTTACGAAACTGATTTTATTGAAATTTCAAAGCGTGATTATAATGGATTAGATTGGAAAGAAGCTGTTAAGAAAACAGATGAATTAATGAAACCAAGCTCGTTTGTTATTTTCAAAACAGATATTGATGTAGATACATTAATCTAATGAAAAATTGCTTTCAAGGTAGATTGGAGGATAGGAATGAATGAAATATATATTTTGGGTGATGAAGGCTTAAGTGGAGAGATTTTAATTGTAGAAGCGAACAATAGACAAGAAGCAGTAGCATTTGCGAATTGTCATATGGGTTATGATGATGAACACTATTGGGAAATCATCGAAACATCTAAATCTCGAAGAGATATTATCACTAAAAATTATTTTGAAGGATTGGTTTAAAAATTGTAGAGAATAAATAGAAGCAGAAATTAACTGCTTCTTTTTTGTTGCAAAAATGAGGTGATAAATATGTGCAAGAGAAATGGAAATCCAAAACGCAGCAGTAGATTTATTTGTTTGAGATGTATGCAGATTAATCCTTGTGGCTCTGGTATTCAACGTGGTGGACATCAGCGTGAAAAGTATCACATTAAGGATCTTATGTGTTTATATTGTAAAGATATGGAGATTACAAAGAATATTGAGATACGTTGGTGTGATAATTATGCGGATGTATATGAAAAAGCCATGGAAATTAGAAATAAATATTATGAAGAAGAGAATAATGAAAATAGAAAGGCAGGTTGATTTATATGTTAGCTGAAAAAAAATATGTAAATATAGATAAAATAAACAAAGTAGATAATATAATTCAATTTCCATCAAAAAACATAGAATCTCGAATAGGTCAATCTACAAAAATGTGGTGTCTTAGGAATAAAGAAGAAATAAAACAAGTATATGATGTGTTTTTGGAAAAATTAAATGATGCTCAAACTGATAGTAAAATGTCTATATCGCTTAGAAATATGACTATGTTTGTATGTGCAATCAATATAGGGTTGCGTGGTGGAGATTTTTGTAATTTAAAATGGTCTGATATATATGATAGTGATTGGAATTTTAAAGATAAGGCAGAATATGTACCACAAAAAACAAGAAAATGTCACAAGCATATTGATTTATATTGGAATTCAGATTTTGAATATATGATGAACAAATGGTTAGAATGGAAAAATCAACGTGTAGAACGGCAAGGTATCAATGGATATATTTTCACAAGTCAAAAAGGCAATCATATTACTGAAAAAGCGTGGTATAAAATCATGGAAAAAACTAGAAGAGAAGCTGGTATTAAACAGAAAATAGGCACTCACGGACTTAGAAAAACGATGGCTAATCAGTATATTAAATGTGCAGAAGACAAAGGGAAAGCATTAGTGGAAGTATCTAATATGCTTGGACATAGTGATTTGAGAATTACAGAAAGATACGCTTGTTTAGAAGATGAAGATATTCGTAATGGAAAGGAAAAAACTGCATTTTTGTTTGTATAAACGCAAAATATTTTCATTATTTACGGTAGAAATGAATAGTTAATGTGTGATATATGTAAAGGACGATACTTATTTAGTATCGTCCTTCATTTCGGATATTAATTTATAATATTCAGTTAATCTTTCCTTTTGTTTATACAAGTGGGCATAATCACTTAAAAGAGAAACTATAAGATTACTCATTGAACGATTTTCTTTTTGAGCGATTATACCTATTTCATTTTTTAAATCTTTTGGAATAGCAAAAGACATAGTTGTGTTTTTTTCTGATAGTTGTCCTCTTGGCATTTTAAATACCTCCTTTATGATGATTATTATAAGGTATATATAAACCCAATGTCAACTTTTTATAGAAATTTATATAAAGCTATTGACAAGTTTATATAAACCATATATAATACAAAATATCAAAGGTAATCCAAGTACATAGATATTAAAGAGAGGAGGGACGTACATATGGATTTACAAAGATATGATATTATAAAGGCACGAATTAAATATGAAGGCGAAGGATCAGTCCAAGCTAAAGAACGTCCATATGTAATTGTGTCAAATCCAATAGGAACAAAGCACGCTACGATAATTACGGTGATGCCTTTGACCTCTAAGATAAAGAAAATGAATATGCCCGTACATTGTTGTATTAGTGCAGACGACAATAATGGATTAAGTGAATATTCTATGGTGCTTGGGGAGCAAATCATTACAATTTCTAAAGATGAAGTTATTGAAAGACTTGGAAATGTTACTAATCATAATGAACGAAAACTTATAGACAAGGTTTGTTTTAATGGCTTGTTCTTTGGAACTGAATATAGATTAGAGGAGGCGAAAGCATAATGTTTGTTAGTAAAGAAGAAGCAAAAAAAATGATTGACGATACACCTGGGAAAATATGGGTAGATGCATTTAGTAATGTAACCTTTATTCACACTAAGCCAAAGGAGATTAGTATTGATGAAGGAAAGAAAATAATCAATAAGGCAAGTACAGTTGATTATTTAGACAATGATTTCTTTGGACATTTATGTTTGGAAGGAATCCAAACGCAAATGATTCATAATATTAAGTTTCCTAAATTAGAATAAATTATTAATTAGAAAAAACGAACAAACATTCTAAAAAAGTATTGACAAGAACGAATGTTCGGTGTATGATATAAAAAATAAGTAAGATAGAAGTAAGCGATTCAAACGATGCTGGGAACATCTTTCTACTTTACTTCTATCTTTACAATTATTAGGTAGGGATATACCATCCCTAAGAACATTTTACATATAAATCTATATTTTTTCAAGTTCTAAATGGTATTTTCTACCTATTTTCACAAAAAGTTTACATTTGATAGTTTTTTTTAATCTTTTGATTTCTTCAAAGGGTTTATTAAGATACGCAAAAATAAGAAAGGGAGTAATTATATTGGACTATGTAATTAGAAACAAAGATGGAGTATATTTGAAAATTGATAAAGGAAAAGTAACAACTTGTAGTAGTAGTCATAAAACATTATTCAATGAAGCCAAGGCAAAAAATATTTTAAATGCTTTACCTAAAACATTAAGGAAGTTTAAATTTTATATTGAAGCGATACCTGATATAAAACCTGTGGTCATAGAGAGTAATGACACAGAAGAAGTATCAAAAGAATTGACTGATTGGATAAATAAGTTTTCTGAATGTGGTAAAACAATCAATGAAGCTGCATTAAGAATAGACATTTTAGAAGATAAATTAACTGCTTTAGATAACGAAATGGTTAATATTTTACATACTATAGAATTGGAGCATCCAAAAGATATGTATAACGGATGGTTAATATATACAGCTATTCGTAAAAATAGAATGAAGAGAAGAAAGATTAAAGATGAAATACTTGTTCTTGGTAATGTAGTAAGACAAGTAGATGCATCTGTATTGGATGAAAAGCGGTTAAAGAAGTCGATTAAAGGTTTGTTTTACAGAAAATATCAATATCGAATATTAGATATTGATTAAATACATACTACATAAAGTGAATATAAAAATAAGGGAAGTGATTAAAATGATAAATAAACAATTGTCAGAAGCGTGCAGACATTTAACAAATGAACAAAATGCATTGTTAAATGTATATTGTGCAAATAATTTAAGGAAATTAAAGGATATTGTTTTGGTTCTTGTAAAAAAATATAACATTTCGCAATCAGAGTATGACGATGTAATTTCAGACGCAATGTATACGCTGCTTGAAAGCGTGATTTCATTTGACAAAAACCAAGCGGTGAAATTTAAAACGTATCTAATAAGCAACCTAAGACGCTCTATATCTGATTGGTACAGAGATAATTATTTAAGAGCAATAAGGAGTCCTTTGTTATTAGATAATAAAGGAAAAATAGTCTATGTGGAAGATGAAAACGGGGGAAAAAAACCTCTACATGTTAAAATGCTTTCTCTCGATTATCCAACAGAAGATAATGTGGATTTTAAAGATTTAATACCAGGCAAAATGGATATAAAAGAAGATGATTTTGAATATTCGAGTCAAATGAAAGAATATTTATCAAGATTATCAAAAATACAAAGAAAAATTCTTGAATATCTTATTGAGGGGTATTTACAAGAGGAAATTCAAGAAATATTACATATAAGTAGCAGTTCATATAGAGATAATTTTAGAAATATCATGGATGAAAAAAATTTAAAAATTATAAGGGTATTGATTGACAGGAGGTAAATAAATGAATGGATTTAGAATAGAATCGACAAATGTAGGGCAGTATCTTGACGATGTACAGAACGAAACAATCAAGACTGATCAGGCAGTTCAAAGAGATTTTTGTTGGAATAACGAAATGATTAATAACATCATATCAAGTGCTATATCACAGAAAGTATATATTCCAAACTTAATTCTTGCAGAAGAAAATAAAGAAGAAGTAACCATTACTTATGTTGTTGATGGAGGACATAGGACGGAAGCATTAAGACGATTCAAATATTCCGACTACAAAATAACATCAATGATTCGTAATCCAATTGTTACTTATAATAAGAAGAAACTCGATAAAAATGGAAAGATTATACGTGATGAATATGATGATGTTGTTTGGGAGACAGAAGAGTTTGATTTAAGAAATAAAAGATATTCTGATTTACCAAAAGAGCTACAAAGACAATTTAATAAATGTCCGTTAATGGCAACTATTTACCAGAATTGCACAACTGAGGAAACATCTAATTTGGTAAATCTGTATAACAATCATGTTGGGATGAATGTATCTCAGAAATCCCTAACGTATATTGGAAAATTTGCGAATGAAATTAAAAGGATTAAAGACTCAAGTGCCTTTCTGAAAGATTCAACAGCTCTTACTGAAACTGAAAAACACAAAGGAAATTGGGAAAGAGTTATTAATGAATCTGTTATGGCAGTGTTCCATATGGACGAATGGAAGAAAGATCCTAAAAAAATGTGTGATTTCTTAAATGATAATTCTTCATTAGAAGAATTTAGAAAAATTGAAGAATATTTTAATAGAATTACGCCATATTCAGACAAAATAGATAATAAAAAGGTTTCTGAATTATTTGTATCGAAAGATATGGCTGTTTGGATGATGGTATTTGATAATTTTGACAAGTTAAATCTACCTGACGAAAACTTTGGAAATTTTTTAAATGCTTTTATTACAATGAGAGAATTTGAAGTTGATGGAATTACATGGAATGAACTTGATATGGACAAGCATACAAAAGACAAATCAGTGCTTGAACATAAAGTAAATCACATTACATATTTAATGAAAGAGTTTTTACATATTGAAGAAATTGAAAGCGAAGAAAATAAAAATGAAGTGGAGAATAATATATTGAAAAAAACAGAGAATGAAATTCTTAGCTTCATAAAAGAAAATGTCGACGAAACTGTTGAAAAAGCAGATATAGAATTATATGAAAACATGTTAGATGATTGCGTCAGAATTGACGCACCTCTATACGAAAAGTGCAAAACAGCTTTAACTGCATTAGTTGCTTATGCTTGTCTAAAAGATAAAGATGAAGATTTCGAGAAATGGATAAAGCAGTACGAACAGAGAGCTTTAACATTCAGTAAAAATGAACATACAAATTTCAGTGTAATGAAGAATGATTTTGAAAATTATATAAGCGCATAGACTTAGAAAGGAAGAGAATAATATTATGAAAATAATAGACAATAAATTTGAGATTGGTGAAGAATGTTATACATATGCAAGAAAAAATGTAGAAATTGATTGCCCAGTATGTAAATGCACAAAGAAAATTATCTATAATGGTTATGAGATTCCTTGTAAACAGTGTAATTCTTTTGGAAAGATATCTACTAAACAGACTGTTGTAACTCCACATAAGGTAAGAGTTAGACGTATTGTTGCGAGCATTTGGGAAGATGTAACGACAGTTAAATACAAGGTTGATTCTGTTGGAGAATATTTAAATATCAGGAACAGAAGTGAGAGTACGTTATTCAAAACCTTAGAAGAATGTGAACAGAAATGTAAGGAAATCAATCAGGGAAAAGTAGGAGAATTTTAATGAATGCTGCTATTAAATGTTTACCATATTATGTTTTAGAAAAAACGGAAGAATGTAGACAATTTTTTCATAAAACAAGTGAAGGATATTTTAATTTTTGGAATGAGATTTTGATTATGAAAACTAAAAGTTGTAATGACACATATCTTGTATTAGTTAATAGAGGAGATAGAAAATATACAGGTAAGATAGAAGATATGCCGATGGGGGTAATGATGATTGAGTATCAAAAATCTATAATTTATAGACAACCAAAACAAATGTTTATTGATTTTCCTGAATTGGGATTAGCAGTAAACTAATCTTTCATTAGAATTTGGAGGTAGAAAATGAAAATAACTGACTTATTAGTTACAGCAGAATGTGTTGAAACAGGAGAAAGAATTATTGGCTATGTTTGTGGTTGTAAATCTTGCAGAACTGCATTTCCAGATGAAAAATATGATCATAGCAGACCTATTGGATTATTGACTCATCCTAATGAAGAATATGGGAATGTAAGAGTCTATACAGATACAATGGAGTTTGTAAAATTTGATTCTAAAAAATAAACAAATAAAGTTCGATTTCTTTTGGAAAATGAAAGGAGATTTATATGATTACAAAGACATTATATACTTGTCAGTTTTGTAATACTGATTATGCAGATAAAGAGAAAGCAATGGAATGTGAGAAGAATCACAAAGTTTTGGAAACAGCAACAATTGTAGGTGACTATAAATCATTAAAATCTATTCCAGATGGATGTCCTACGAAAGTAAAAGTAAAGTTCAAAGGATCAGACAAATGGATTGAGTATAAAAGGTAACAAGAAAACTTCGTTTCATTGTAAAAATTTCTGAGCGATTCAGCTCAATAAAATTCCCAAATTAAAAAGAGAATATAGATATGTAACCAATTAACATTCATATATAAAAATTATAGAAAAGGAGAGTAAAACAAATGAATGGATTGAGTAGTAAAGAAGTTCTCAAAAGTAGAGAGCTTCATGGAAGTAATAAGCTTCCTGAACCAAAATTGGACAAGTGGTATGACTTCGCAAAGGAGGCATTAAGTGAGAAAATCACAATGATTCTTATTGCAATTGCAGTATTGCAGTTATTCCTTGGAGTCATGGGAGTAATGGATTTATCAGATCCAATTATGATTCTTGTTGTATTAGCAATTGTAACATGTATTGCTGTTAAGACTGGACTTGGTGTTCAAAAATCAGCAGCAGAGTTGAGAGCCAAAACATCAGTCAGGTATTGTGACGTAATTCGTGATGGCAAAGTTCAAACAATTAATAAGGATGAATTGGTAGTTGGTGATCTTGTTTGTGTAGGAATGGGACAAGAGATTTTTGCAGATGGATATCTCATTGAAGGTAAGATTTCTGTAAACAATGCAGCTATTAATGGAGAAACAAAAGAGTGCAAGAAAACACCAATTGAAGGATACATTCATAAGAAAACTACTTCAACAGATGCTTATACGAATCAGAATTGTTTATTTGCTGGTACAACAGTAATGTCAGGCGAAGGAAAAATGATTGTTACTGATGTAGGTGTGAATACAGTAAATGGCGATACACTTGTTAAAATGCAAACACTCGAAGCACCAAAGACAGCACTTGATATTGCACTTGATAATCTGAGTGACTTCATTTCTAAGTGGGGAACAATCGCAGCCGTTATTACATTTGCGGTACTTACAATTTCAGGAGTTATACAGGTTGGATTTGGAGAATATTTTAGCGGTGGCGTTCTGAATATTATTCAGAAAATCGCACAGAACTTCTCAGTAGCATTAACAATTATTGTAGCTGCTGTTCCCGAAGGATTGCCTCTTATTGTAAAACTTGTAACAAAACAGAATGTAAAGACAATGGAGAAATTCAATATTCTTGCTAAGAATCCTGGTAAAATTCCAGAATTAGCATATGTTGATATTATCTGTACTGATAAGACAGGTACTCTTACGACAGGTATTATGACTCCAAAGAAGATTGTTGATGGCTCTGGTAATGATGTAAATAAGGATTCAGTTCTTTGGAATAATATCAAGGCAAACATTTCTTTAAATAATAGTGCAACATTTGATTCAGAAAACAATATTACAGGTGGTAATTCAATTGATAGAGCAGTTCTTAGCCTTGTAAATCCTGAAACATATGCTGACATTCAGAAAAAATATCCAGTTAAGTTAAAGCAGGTATTTAATAGCAGTAATAAGTATTCAGCTTTTACGACAAAGGATGGAGTTACATACTATAAGGGCGCACCTGAGAAACTGATTGAGCATTGTACAAAAGTAATGGACTCAAATGGTGAAATTGTAGAGAATAACGACAATGACACATTAAGTAATGCAATTACAGCAATGACAAGTAATGCGATGAGATGCATTGCAGTTACAATGGCAGATGGTGATTTAGTAGAGAATGAAATACCAAATGATATGACATTCCTTGGAATTATTGGTGTTGTAGATCCTGTAAGAGACGAAGTACCGAGTGCAGTAAAAACAGCACATAAGGCTGGTATTCAAGTTATTGAAATTACAGGCGATTGTATTGAGACAGCAGTTGCAGTTGCTACAGAGTGTGGAATTTACAAAAATGGAGATTTAGCACTCACAAATGATGAATTTGAAGTAATGTCAGACGATGAAGTAAAGAGTATAATTCCTCGATTAAGAGTTATTTCAAGATGTTCACCAAACACAAAACTCAGACTTGTCACATTAGCACAGGAGATTGGAAAGTCAGTTGCAATGACAGGTGACGGTGTGAATGATAGTCCTGCTTTAAAGAGAGCTGATGTTGGCTTTGGTATGCAAAGTGGATCAGATGTTGCAAAAGAAGCATCAGATATTGTATTAACAGATGATAACTTTGCAAGCGTTGTAAAGGCAGTAGAACTTGGAAGAACATTTATGCACAATATTATGATGTTCCTTGAATTTCAGTTACCTATCAATATTTCACTTCTGATTCTTAGTGTTATCTATCCAATGATTGCAACAGGTGCATTACTCGCATCGGTTCAGATTCTGATTGTAAATATCATTATGGACTCTCTTAATTCATTATCATTTGGTGGCGAACCTCCAAAGGATGAATATATGACTGAGAAACCTATTAAGAAAGGTTCTGGTTTATTCATCAGAGGTGCAAAGAAACGTATTGCAATCAGTACAGTAGCATTTATTGCACTTTATGGAATTATTACATTCAGTCCTATTGCAAATATGTTTGCATCTGAAACAGAAGGTATGACAGCGAGATTCGCATTGTTATGCTTTATGGCAGTATTTAATGGATTTAATATTCGTACAGAACACATTAATTTATTCAATGGTATTGGGAAGAACAAACTGTTCTCAGCCATTGCAATCGGAATTTTTGTAATGACTTTTATTCTTTGCAACTTTGCAGAAAATCTTATTAAGGTTACAGCTTTAGATTTCAAACATTGGGTAGTAGTTGTAATTCTAGCGTTTATGGTTATTCCAATTGATCTTATTAGAAAGATTATTGAGAAGAAAAGAGAGAATAAGTAATTGAGGAGATGAGAACATGATAAGGAGAGATAAAAGTTATAAAAAAGTAGAGATTATTACTCTTATATGTTTTTCAATTAGTGTTGTTGTAGCATGTATTACACGCTTTATTCCATTTATTTTTCTGACGTTACTCACATTTCCAATTTCTTTTAAATTATTAAAAGGGAAGGTTGACAGCCTTCCCAAGAATAAGGAGGAAAAACAATATGTCAATTAGTTTAGTTAAAGGTCAGAAGATTGACCTTACAAAAGGCAATGCAGGTTTAAACAAAGTCGTATTTGGTCTTGGATGGGACACAAATAGATACGATGGTAATGCAGATTTTGATTTGGATGTGTCAGCATTTTTTACCGATGATTCAGGAAAGGTAACAGGCGAACAGGATTTCGTATTTTATGGTCAGCCACAGCATCCAAGTGGAGCATTGATTTATTCTGGCGATAATAGAACAGGTGTAGGTGATGGCGATGACGAGACAATGATTGTTGAGTTAAATAAGATTCCATCTAATATTACAAAGATTAGCTTCTCAGCGACAATTTATGATGCAGAAAATCGTTTACAGAATTTCGGAATGGTTGATAATTCATACATTAGAGCATACAACGCTGATACAAATGAGGAACTTTTCAAATATGAACTTAATGAGGATTTTTCATTAGAGACAGGTGTTATTGCAGGTGAGTTGTATCGTAAGAACGGTGAATGGAAGTTTAATGCAGTTGGTTCAGGTTACAATGGTGGTTTAGCTGCTATTGGTAGAAATTTTGGTTTAGATTTATAAAATGGAAGGAGAATATATATGTCAGTAAATTTAGTCAAAGGACAGAAAATTAATTTATCTAAGGAAGTAGCAGGTGGTCTTACAAAGATTATGGTAGGACTTGGATGGGATGCTGTTAAGAAAGGATTATTTGGTTCTAAGCCAAACATTGATTGCGATGCTTCAGCAATTATTTTAGGAAAAGATGATAAGTATCGTACATGTGTTTATTATGGTGACAGATCAGCAGAAGACAGATGTGTGTATCATCATGGCGACAACCTCACAGGAGATGGAGACGGTGATGATGAACAGATTACAGTTGACCTTGCGAATATTACAAACAAGGTTGAGAAGATTGTATTTGTAGTAAATATCTATGATTGTATTTCAAGAAAGCAGGATTTCGGACTTATCAAGAATGCGTACATTAGACTTGTTGATGAGTCAACTGGTAAGGAAATTTGTAAATACAATCTTTCAGATGATTATGCTGGCAAAACAGCAATGGTATTTGCAGAGGTTTATAAGAAAGATGGAGAGTGGAAATTTAACGCTATTGGTCAGGGAACAAATGATTCAAGTGTTAGCGAATTAACAAGAAGATACAAGTAGGAGGATTTAATTATGTCAGTTTCATTAAGTAAAGGACAGAGAGTAGATTTAACAAAGGGTAGACCGTCATTAAAAAACATTCTTGTTGGACTTGGATGGGATATTAATCATTATGACGGAGAAGCAGATTTTGATCTCGATGCCTCTGTGTTTATGACAAAAGAAAATGGTAAGGTTGGTAAGGATGAGGATTTCATTTTCTATGGTAATCTTGAACATAGTTCAAAGAGTGTAAAGCATATGGGAGACAACCGTACAGGTGAGGGAGATGGAGATGATGAGGTTATTAAGATTAAACTTGATAAAATCCCATCAGACTATGAGACTCTTGCTGTGACGGTCACAATTTATGATGCTGAGAGTAGACTTCAGAACTTCGGTATGGTTGGAAACGCATATGTGCGTGTAGTAGACGAAGAGACAGGCGAGGAACTTATTCGTTTTGATTTAAGTGAAGACTTCTCTACCGAGACTGCGTTAGTCGTAGCTGAAATTTATAAACATAATGGCGAATGGAAGTTTAAGGCTGTAGGAAGTGGCTATAACGGTGGATTAAAGGCATTATGTAATCAGTATGGAATTGATGCAGAGTAGGAGGATTGTATGACAAATTTTATGTTTATTATAATTGTGGCGATTGTATTAATTGCACTGATTCTTTTCTTTACTCCTTTTGGTAAACAGCTTCGAGTAAAATTTAAAGGAAGAACGGATGAAGTAATGCGCCAGGATGCACAGACACCAGAAGGTGCTAGGGATTATTACAACGCAGCCATTAGAGAAAAGGAAGATTTTTATAACAAGGCATCTGCTACATATGCTGAAATTTCAGGAAAGCGTGATACAGCAGAAAAAGATTTATATCAGGCAAATAAAGATATTATGCGTGTTACACAGCAGATTAACGCTTGTCTTGATGAAAACAAAGAGGATGAGGCAATGCAGTATGCAATGAAGAAGTCTACTTTGGAGAATAAGATTAATGTACTAAAAGATACAATCGAAGAGATGAAAGAAGCACAGGCTCACCAGAAAGACATTCGTGATCAGGCAGCCGAAGAATTGCAGAAACTTAAAGAGGAAAAGGAACAGGTTCTTTTTCAGATGGAAGCCGATAGTCAGATTATCGAACTTCATCAAAGTATGGATAGTCTTAATACGAATAATGAGAGTGATAGAATGCTTGAAAGAGTTCGTGAAGGAGCAAGAAAGACAAGAGAACGTGCAGAAGGAAGTAGAATTGCATATGATTCTAGCGCACAGGCTAATGAGAGAAGACTTGCTAATTCTGAAAGAGAGCGCAATGCTCGTCAGATCCTTGATGATATGAAGAAACAGAGAGGTAATAAGTAATGATTGTATTAAACATTGGAGTTTTCGTAATTTGTCTCGGTGTATGCTTTGGAGCAGGTTTTATTGTAGGAAAACGTAAGAAGGATAAATAATTCAAGAGTTGGTAGGTGTCATAGCCTACTGACGCTATCAATATACCATATATAGTAACCATAAAACACAATATATACTATATATGGTATATATTTTACATTAGAATGAATCGCACATTTCATTAGAAAAATTGGAGGTAAAATTATGTTATTTTGGTTATGTTTAATTGTATTAATTGTAGGAATTGGATTAGTAACTGTTGGAAAGATGAAGTGGTATGATACTAAAAATGAAAATTTAAGAAAATTTCTATATCAGAATGATGATACAATTGAAATTTCTGGTTGGGTTACTGTTGTGGTAAGTGGAATTATAATGGTAAGTATGATTATTGTCTTTGCTTGTAATTATATTGGTGTAAACGCTCAAGTAGAAAAAGCCAAAGAACGATACAATGCCATCACATATAAAGTAGAAAGTGGTGCTTGTCGTGATGAATTTGGTTTATTGAATAAAGAAGTAATTGATGAGATTCAGGATTGGAATGAGGATGTAACATATTGTAAAAATTTTCAGAAAGATTTTTGGGTTGGTATTTTTATCCCAAATATATATGACCAGTTTGAAACCATTGATTACACAAAATATGGGAGAGAATAATACAATGTCAAACTTATATATATATTTAATTTGTTCTCGTAACAAGGATAATAAGGATATTCCAAACTTTAAGGAACGTGCCAAAACAATTCTTGAATACAGAAAAAACGAAGATAAAGTAATTGAGGCTTTTAAAAGTTTTGCAGCTAAAGGACTTCCTGGCGAACAGACAAGATTATATAGGTCAGTTAACTTAAGATGAATTCAAGAAGTTTCAAATAGAGAATAATCTAATATAGAAGCAATTCTATTCACGGCTGATCAGCCAAATTTTCCAAAAAAGTAGCAAGAAATATTTTTTTCATTTAAAAATTAAATAACACAAAAAGGAGGAAAAGAGTTTTGTGCGCACAGAAAAACTATAGTTTACTCCTAATAAAAATTGAAGAAATTAAACATATTAAGTCTGTTTGATGGTATATCTTGTGGTCAAGTTGCTCTACAAAGAGCAGGAATTAAAGTAAATAAATATTATGCAAGTGAAATAGAACAACATCCAATTGCAATTACTCAGTATAACTTTCCTGATACAATCCAATTAGGAGATATAAATAATTGGAGAGAATGGAATATTGATTGGAATACTATTGATGTTGTTATAGGTGGCAGCCCATGTCAAGGATTAACATTTGCTGGCAAAAAACTTCAATTAGAAGACGAAAGAAGTAAACTTTTCTTTGTCTATATAGACATCTTAAATTATCTTAGAGAAATTAATCCTAATATAAAATTTTTCCTAGAAAATGTAAAAATGAATAGTGAGAGCGAATCTATATTTAATGAATTAACAGATTGTAAACCATATAAGATTAATTCTAATTTGGTTTCAGCACAGAACAGGCAACGAAACTATTGGACTAATATAGATGGTTTTTCTGTTCCAAAAGATAAAAGTATTGTTGTTAAAGATATTATTAGAAAAGAAGACAACGATAAATATCATCTATCGGTTAAACATCTGCAAGCATTTCACAAATCTTATAAGTGGAAAGGAACATCTATTAACGGTAAATCTCCTACATTAATGGCTACATATTATAAACAACCACCACATAGTCCATATATTCCATGTAAAGAATCGGAAAGTGGATATAGAATGTTTAGCCCGGTGGAGTGCGAGAGATTACAGACATTGGCAGATGATTATACAAAATATGGTGATTACGATGGAACTGTAAAAGAAGTAGCAAAAACAAACAGGTATAAAGCAGTCGGTAATGGATGGACTGTAGATATAATTACAGAATTTTTTAAAGGATTAAAAGAGAATAATTAAATATCCGATTAGGCAGACGTGCCTATTTTCGAGTGATTTTACAATAAAATGATATTAAGAGAAAGGATTTAACAGTAAATTCTAGGTATAAATGATTGCGCAATCTCTGTAGATTAAAGGATTTTGACAGAGAATAAAGAAAAAAATAATTATTGTGAGAAGAACTGGAAGCTAGTAAACTTCTGTGAGTTCGATAAATATGCAACAAAAAGCTATTGTGCCATTCATAATATAGATGAGTCATTGAACCTTGGTGATATTACTAAGGTTGATGAAACAAAACTTGAACCATTTAATATGATTTGTGGAGGATCGCCATGTTTTGTAGCAGGAACAAAAGTAATCACAGAAAATGGTTACAAAAATATCGAAGACGTTAAGGTTGGAGATATGGTATTAACACATAAAAACAGATATATGCCGGTTGTGAGAACTGGTGGAGAACAGAATAAAGAAATCTATTCATTAAGAATTCAAGGATTTTTAAACACCGAATGTACAGATTATCACCCATTTTATTGCAAAAAGACAAAAAGATCAGAGCCAGAAAAAATGAAGTTAAAAGATCTTCGTGTTGGTTATTATTTAGGTAGTCATATCAATCAAAATGAAGATAATAGATTTAATTTGAGTGATGAAGATTGTTGGATTCTTGGAAGATATGTTGCGGATGGTCACATTAGAAAAGACAAAAGAAAAGAAAGAAAAAACAGTTTTCAGTATCAGTGCATTTTATCAATTGGAGATAATAAAGTTGATGAACTAAAAAGTATTGTGAAAACAAGACATTACAATTGTTATCCACATTCTGAATCAACACATAGAGTTGTATTTTCGTCTATGGAACTTGTTAATTTTGTTATTGAACATGGGTTTGGTATGGGTGCTGAAAATAAGATTATTCCAAGTTTTATTTTAGATTTGCCTGTATCAAAACTAGAATGTTTCTTAAATGGATATATGTCAGGAGATGGTTGTGAAATTGGAAATGTATATCAAGCAACAACTGTGAGTAAAGAACTTGCAATGAGTTTGTGCATGGCAATCCAGAAAGTTTATCGTGTTGGTTGTTGCGTATATTATACCGAAAGACCAGACACTTGTGTAATTGAAAATAGAATAGTAAATCAAAAAGATACATACATGATTCGCTTTAGAAAAAATTCTCAGAAACATTTATGGTTTATTGAAGATGATATTGTGTGGTATCCAATTAAAGAAATTATAAAAACTGATAAAATTGAAAATGTATTTAACATTGAAGTTGAAGAAGACCATACATATACAGCAAATAATATAATTACATATAATTGCCAAGATTTTTCGGTCGCAGGTAAACAGAAAGGTTCTGTATGGACTTGTAAGGATTGTGGGCATGAGTATAATCCACTGACAGTTCATTGGTCAGAAAGAGATAAATGTCCATGCTGCGGAAGTAATAATATTGAGAAAACTCGATCTTCTTTACTTGTAGAGTATCTGAGAGTTATCAGAGCAAATAAACCGAATTTCGGTATGTACGAGAATGTAAAGAATATTGTAGGAAAGCAGTTTAAAGATACATTCAAAATGTTTACAGATGAGTTGGACGAGTATGGTTACAGTGTGTACTGGAAAATTCTCAACGCAAAGGACTATGGCATTCCACAGAATCGAGAGCGTGTATATCTGATTTTTATTAAAAAAGAATTGGATAATGGTAAGTTTACATATCCTAAACCATTTGATAATGGAATGAGATTAAAAGATATTCTTGAAGAGAATGTTGATGAGAAGTTCTATATTTCAGAAGATAAGGTTCAGAAGTTTATTCAGGCATTACATATTGATAAATCAGATGAGGGATCTAATACGCCCAAGTTTGTTGGAAATGTAAATAGACCTGATTTCGGAACTGGTTATGCAGGTGGCGTGTGGGATGCCAATAATATTTCACCTACATTGACTACTATGCAAGGTGGTGGCAGACAACCTCATATTATGCAGGGTATTGACAAATCATATAACAATACAAACCAGATTGAAATCGCAAATTGTCTTACTGCGAGAGAAGATAGAGGAATCTCAAATAGAAAGTCTGAAGGAACTGCTGTTCTTGAAGTTGGAAGAACAGATAATCATCAAAAAGGTGGCGTATATTCTACGGATGGCATAAGTCCAACATTATTAGCAACATCATATAAGCAGCCAGTACAAATTAAAGTAGATAATATTGGAAACATAAATCCATCTGGCAAAGGTATGAATGGAAATGTGTTTGACGAGAATGGATTAGCACCGACTCTTACAACAAATAAGGGTGAGGGTAATAAGATTGCAATTCATGAGGTAAATCAAGAAGACAACAATAAGCCAAAAGAAAGATTTTTTAGACAAGCATTGGAAACATTTGAAAACTCAAATGCAAATTATGGAGATACAATTGATGCATTTAATAAAAGAGTGAATAGAAGTGGATATTCTCCAACTTTAACAACAAGACCAGAAGGATTTAAAACTGCAATTTTACCTGTTACGAATGATATTAGGATTAGAAAACTTACTCCGAAGGAGTGCTTCAGACTTATGGGGTTTTCAGATGAGAATTTTGAAGCTGCTGAAAGGATGGTAAGTAACAGTCAGTTGTACAAGCAAGCAGGGAATTCCATTGTAGTAGATGTTTTATATTACATATTGGTTGAATTGTATAAGGCTATGCCATATCTTTTTGATGATTTGAGATTAAGTAGTTTTTTCTCCGGCATTGGTGCATTCGAGATAGCATTGAACAGATTATATAAAGGAATCAACTCTGGAAATTTTATATGTTCACAAGTGGATTAAGTTCTGCTTGTGACATTAGAAATATTTGTATTGATGATACACAAGGTTTTGATGGAATAAGATTTTACAATGGCTATATTCCAACATTGAGAAGTCAGCGAAGCGGATTAAAGGTTTTTGAAGATATAAGCAGAGAATAATATAATAGGTAGTTGAAAACAAAATAGCATATACAATATATGGTATTAAATAATTGCGACAAATACTATATATTGTATAAAAGTCAAGACCGAAAGAAAGCGGAATTTCTTCTGAGTTTTCAGAGAATAAATACATATAAAAATAAAGAAAAGAGGTAACAAAATGAGTAAAACGCTAATTGTAATTGATATGCAGAATGATTTTATTGATGGTTCACTCGGTACAAAGGAAGCACAGGCAATTGTATCGAATGTAGCAAAGAAAATTAAGGAGTATAAGGATGCTGGTAAGCAGGTAATTTTTACAAGAGATACACATCCTGAGAATTACTTAGAAACATACGAGGGTAAACATCTTCCTGTTACTCACTGTGTAAAGAATACTGTTGGTTGGCAGATTTCAGATAAGTTAGATTTTGATATTGAGAACGATATTCTGATTGATAAGCCTACTTTTGGTTGGTTAAACTGGAAGGATTTTGGATTTGAAAGCGTTGAGGTTTGCGGATTATGCACCGACATCTGTGTGGTTTCAAATGCACTTATTATCAGAGCAAATTATCCTGAAATTGATATTACAGTAGATGCAAGTTGCTGTGCAGGTGTTACACCTGATACCCATAGTGCTGCATTGGCAACTATGAAGATGTGTCAGATTGAAGTGATTGGAGAGTAGAATATGATTAAAATTAATGGTGATGAAGTAAAAATTGAGCATTTCCCAGACGGAACACAAAGGTTAAATATAAAAAATATATATGAATCAGATTATGCTGATAATAATATTGAATGGTTTTATGAAAAAGAGGAAGAGTTGTCAACATTAATATACATCACAAGACATATTAAAAATCTTCCTTATGTTGGATTATTAAATCTTTATATGTATTATTTGCCAAATGCTAGAATGGATAGAATTCATGAAGATTCTGAGGTATTTACATTAAAAAGTTTTGCTGATGTTATTAATTGGTTAGATTTTGATTACATTGAAATTTTAGATGTCCATAGTAATGTTGGAAAGGCACTTATAAATAATGCAAATTTTGTAAATCCAAAACAATACATTGAAAAGGCAATTGAATGGGCTGAAGATGAAATTGTTGAAGAGGATGAAAATGCGTCACCAGAAACCGTTCTTTATTTTCCAGATGCAGGTGCAGCTAAGAGATATTCAGATCTATTTTCAGAACTTCCATATTGTTATGGTGAGAAGAAAAGAGACTGGAAAACTGGAAAGATTCTTGGGCTAGATATTAAAACAAATGGCATTGATTTAACTGATAAATTAGTGTTAATGATTGATGATATTATCGCATATGGCGGTTCACTTTATTATAGCGCAGAAGAATTAAAGAAACATGGTGTAAGTAAGATTTATGCGTATGCGACACATACAGAGAATTCAATTCTTGATAAAGAAAAAGGAACATTGATCAAGTCTTTGGAGAATAATACAGTAAACAGATTATTTACTACAAACAGTTTGTTTAATGGTAGTCATGAAAAAATTACAGTTATGGAGGTTTAAAATTATGGATAACACAATGGCTTTATTATTATCAGATACTTATAAACAGTGTCATGATCGTATGTACCCAAATGGTTTGACTAAATTGGTGTCGTATTGGGTGCCTCGAAAATCAATGTTAGAGAATCAGAATGAAATGGTTTTCTTTGGATTACAGGCATTTATCAAAGAATATTTAATGGGATATTTTCAGAAAAATTTCTTCGATTTATCGGAAGATGAGATGCTAACTCTTTATACAGATTCGATGGATGTACAGATTGGTAGAGACAACTATGATTTAGATAAAATTGTAAAGCTTCATAGATTAGGATATTTACCACTTGAGATTAGAGCATTGCCAGAAGGCACACTTGTTCCTATGGGTGTTCCTTGTATTGAGATTACAAATACGGATGATAAATTTGCTTGGCTTGTTCAGTGGATTGAATGTATTCTTCAGGTAGAATTATGGAAACCTTGTTGTCATGCAACTATCGGTCATATGTATCGTGAGATTGCAGATTATTGGTATAACAAGACAACAGACGGGTTGCCTGGAAATATGGCTTGTGCAGATTTTGGCATGAGAGGAATGTCTTGTATGGATGAAGCTACAAGATGTTCAGCATCATGGTTGCTTTCATTTAATAAGACATCTACAATTCCAGCAATTAATTATATTGATAGATATTACAATGCCGATTGTAAGAATAATGGTATTGGAATCGGTGCTGTCTCAACTGAGCATTCTGTAATGGGTGCTAATTTCTCAATTGATGGAGATGAGATTACGTTCGTTAAGAGACTTTTAACAGAGTTATATCCAAATACATCATTTAGTATGGTTTCAGATACTTATGATTATTGGAATATGGTAAATAATATTCTTCCACAGTGTAAAGAAGAGATTATGAATCATAATGGAAAGCTCTTGGTTCGTCCTGATAGTGGTGATATTGTAGAGATTTCAGTTAAGACAGTTGAAAGGTTATGGGAGATTTTTGGTGGTTCTGTAAATGGTAAAGGTTATAAGGTATTAAATCCGCATATCGGTATTATTTATGGCGATGGCTGCACACTTTCTAATGTAGAAACTATTTGGAAAGAATTAGAAAAGCGTGGTTTCGCAGCTAATAATATTGCTTATGGTGTAGGAGCTTTTTGCTTCACTGCAATCGTTGAAAACGGCAAGATGATTGTTGTTACAAGAGATACTTTTGGTATTGCAATGAAAGCTACATATGGAGTAATTGATGGTAAGAAGTTAATGATTTTCAAAGATCCTAAGACAGATACAAGTCACTTAAAGAAATCTCATAAAGGATGTTGTAGAGTATACGATGATAACGGTGAATTAAAGTGTCAAGATCAGTTACTTGAAATGAGTGATAATAGTTTACTTACTACCGTATTTAAAGATGGAGAATTAGTAAGAGAAGACACATTTGCGGATATCAGAAACAGAATGTACGGAGGTGAGTAATGATTAAAATAATTGATGGAGACTTGCTCACTTCAAACACTGATATTATTGCACATCAGGTTAATTGCAAAGGTGCTTTTAATTCTGGTGTTGCAAAAGCAATCCGTGATTATGATGTGCAAGTATATAAAGATTATCATAGTTTTTGTTCGATTAATACACCTGAACAATTATTGGGTTCTGTTAGATATTTTCAGTCTAATATTGACGCAAGAATATATGCAAATTTATTTGCACAAAAATCATATGGCTATGACGGAAAACAGTATACAGATATTAATGCTTTAAGAAAATGTTTTGAAAATTTGAAATCATATGCAGTTTTGGAAAATATGAGTATTGCAATGCCATATAAAATTGGATGCGTTCGTGGCGGTGCAAATTGGGAGGAAGTACATCAAATGATAGAGAATATTTTTTATGATTGCAATATTGAATTATGGAGGCTTGACAAAGGATGATAAATGAATTTAGAGGTAAATATTATTTTTTAAGCAACTTTTATTCTTCTCCTGTTACATATGAAGGACTTACATATTTGAATAATGAAGCCGCTTTTCAATCAGCAAAAACTTTTTCAGATAGAGAATGTTTCACGAATTTAGATCCATCATCTGCAAAGAAACTTGGCAGAAGAGTTCAGCTTCGATCTGATTGGGAAGAGGCGAAGTACAACGTTATGTACGAAATTGTAAAAGCGAAATTTACTCAAAATTTAGACCTCAAAACAAAGTTACTTGAGACTGATAATCAGCATCTCGAAGAAGGTAATACTTGGGGTGATAAAATTTGGGGCACAGTGAATGGTGTTGGAGAAAATAATTTAGGAAAAATTCTTATGAGAGTTAGAGAGGAGATTAGACATAAGTAATTTTAATGTAAAGAAAGCAACTAATGATTGCGTTCAGTGGATTAAGGATTTCTTTGAGAAGAATGGTAAAGACTGTATGGCAGTCGTTGGTATCTCAGGTGGTAAGGATTCAAGCGTTGTGGCAGCATTATGTGTAGAAGCTATTGGTAAGGATAGAGTTTTTGGTGTATTAATGCCACAGGGAGAACAGCCAGATATTGATTATTCTCGAATGCTTGTAGACCATCTTGGAATCGACAGTTGTGTTGTAAATATAGGCAATACAGTTCGCACTTTAAAGCATGAGATTAAACCACAGTTGGGAGATCATTGGTCAAAGCAGACTTCTACAAATCTCCCTGCTCGTATTCGTATGGCTACGCTTTATGCAGTATCACAGACAGTAAATGGTCGTGTTGCAAATACATGTAATCTTTCCGAAGATTGGGTTGGTTACGCCACAAGATATGGTGACGCTGCTGGTGATTTTAGTCCATTATCTCAGCTTACAGTAACAGAGGTTAAAGCTATTGGTCGTGAATTAGGGCTTCCATCAGAATTAGTTGATAAGACACCTACTGATGGTCTTTGTGGAAAGACGGATGAAGACAACCTTGGATTTACTTATGCTGAATTAGATGCATATATCAGAGATGGAATTGAGCCAAGTGAGGAAGTAAAAACTAAGATTGATTCAATGCATGAGAAAAATCTGTTTAAATTACAGCCAATGCCAAGTTTTATGTATCAGGCGTAAATGAAATACTATATATAGTGTTTATAGAAAATATAGACACTATATATAGTAATATTTTTACCAAGAAACATAGATTTCTTGAGGAGTTTAGGAGGGTTTTATGAGAATATATACTGAAATGGAATGCGATATTGGTTGTGAAGATGGATATTTTTGCGAATATTACAATGAAGAAACCAAAAGTTGTAATTATCCAAATGTTTGTAATGTTTATAAAGAAAATAAAAAGAAACATTGGTGGCAGAAATAATAGAGAATAATATAACAAGAGGTGTAAATAAATGCAGAATATTAGTATTAAAGGAGTTTGCGATTGTGTAGACTTAGACAGAAATATCAAATTAACAAATGGTGCAGTCGTAGTGCAGAAAGAAAATAACAATGTAATAGGTGTTTATTTAGTGATTTCGTTCAGAGATAATAAAAACAAATATGGTGGTGACAGTACATCAACATATTGTAGTTTGGTAAATCTCGACAATGGACAATTAGCTTTTGAAGAAAGATGTAGTCGTGCGACAACAGAGAGACGTGTTCTTAGACATCTAACAAGAGCAGGTTTTAGTTATCCTTATGATCCAAATTCTCATGAGCAGGATAGTAAATTTTACAATATGAGAGTTCAGGTTTATAACAATGGAAATTACAAAATGAATCTTGAACTTGGTGATGAATATATTATGTATGGTAGATAGGAGAATAAATCATATGAAGAAGAAAATTTTAGTGGTTGTATTAGGATTAACATTGTGCTTTGGATTGACTGGATGTGGAGCTTATATTAAAGATGGAGATAGTAATTTTTCAAATGTTAATAACAAATATATAAAAATGCATGAAATTTATGATAAGAATGATGGAAGTGTAGTTGCTTATGACGAGAATACAAAGGTAATGTATTTATGTGTTTATGGAAACAACTCAATGGCAATCACTCCTATCTACAATTCAGATGGAACAGTTAAATTGTATGATGGAAAATAAACCACAGTAAACCGAAGTTTCCTTCGGAGTTAGGAGGTGGCAGATGAGAAAAAATTATGAATTAGAGCTATATAAATTACTAATCAATCCAGAAGAAGACGACATTGACATCTCATATGTAGATGAATTTGGATGGGTTAGTAATACAGAGTTTTATGTTTGGATTAGTCTTAATTGGTTCAATGAATTTGTCAAACGATTGAGTGATATTTTTGGCTATTCGCTTTTTGATGAAGGTGGAATTGAAGCAAGAATTTGCAGTGATTGTGTATGTATCGACTTAGAAGAAGTTATTTCTGGATATGGTGTTAATCTTGAAGAAGTATTTCCAAGAAGTAAATATACACATTAAGAGAATAATACATTGAAAGGAGCAGGGGATTTGCTGCAGCATTAAATCTGGATTTGCTCTGAGTAAGAAATGTTAGAGATTAACAAAATATACAACGAAGATTGTCTTGAAGGTATGAAAAAGATTGATGAAAAATCAGTCGATTTTATCTTCACAGATCTTCCGTTTTCAACAACCCAAAATTCATGGGATGTATTAATTCCATTCGAGCCATTATGGGAACAATACGAGAGAATCATCAAAGATAATGGTTGTATTGCATTATGGGCGCAGTCACCATTTGATAAGAGACTCGCTTGTAGTAATGAAAAATTGTATCGCTACGAATGGATTATCGAAAAGACCAAAGCAACTGGTCATCTAAATGCTAAGAAAATGCCTATGAAGGCACACGAAAATATCTTGATATTCTATAAGAAACTCCCTACTTACAATCCACAAATGACGGAAGGACATACACCTGTTCATTCTTATACAAAGCATACAACAGATGGTAACTGTTATGGTGCTACAAAGACTGGTATTTCAGGCGGTGGTAGTACACAAAGATATCCAAGAGATGTTCTGCAGTTCAAGTGGGATACTCAGAAAAGTAGCTTACATCAGTGCCAAAAGCCTGTTGAAGCATGTGAGTATTTTATTAAGACTTACACCAATCCAGGAGATTTAGTTCTTGATTCATGTGCAGGAAGTTGTACAACTGCAGTCGCAGCTTTGAATACAGGTAGAAATTACATATGTTTCGAGAAAGACAAGGATATTTCTGAGATTGGGAGTAAGAGAGTAGCTGATTATAAAGGAGAAATAGGATGACATCATGTAAAGCTAAAGAGTTTCTTTTAATACATTTTGAATATTTGAAAAAATCATGGAAGCCATACCCTGATTACAACGTTTTAGAAGCAATTAGATTTGCAATATCAGCAATAGAAAAACAAATTCCAAAGAAGCCAACGCCTATTGACTATGAAAAATATATTGATGTGATAGATAACGCAAGATTTCTTAGAGGTGCATATTGGTGTCCTAACTGCAAGCACGTTGTAAAGAGTGATTCTTTCTGTAGCGATTGTGGTCAAAAGTTAGATTGGGAGAATACATAAATGAGCAACTGCGACAATAATACATTGAAAGAAATCTTTCATTTGATGGTCAGGAGGTGTGAAATGTTAGATATTTGTTATGAAGCGTTTGAAGATTTAAAAAACGATATCGAGAATAATGATTTTATAGAGACAAAGTATTTAGACACATGGGATTTTGAGGATGAATATTCACATAATCACATTGATGAAAATCGAAATAAATTCATTGATATGGCAAATGAATATTTTAAAGAAAATGATTTGCCATATATTATGCGAGAAGTATGTGAAAACGCAATGGTATGTAATAAAGATGGAGAAATTATACGAAGAGGAGAATAACTAAATGGCAGAAAAATTTTCAATAGTAAAACAGATTGATATGACGAAATTGAATGAGAAACTTGTAGAATTATTTAATGTAAATGGTTATTTCCCTAAGATTTTTGCAAGCAATGAAACATTGGAAGCATTATTAAAGCCATATGTGCAGACAATGAAACGTATTGAATTTATTGATGGAGGAGTTCTTACCAAAGCAGAAGGTCTAATTGGAGAATATCAAGGATATGAGATGTTTGAAGATAACACATTAGAATTTGGTGAGATTGAATTGAGATAAGAGAATATTAATACGAAAGGAGTGAGTGGCAGCCTTAAAGAAATTTCGCTCTGAGTAGATTAAATAGATAAAATACGTTGGTAGTAAAAATAGACTATCAAAAGAATTAGCACCGATTATTCAATCCTATATCACTGATGATATAGTTGGATATTTAGAGCCATTTGTAGGCGGTGCTAATATGATTGATAAAATTAAATGTGAGAACCGTATTGGGACAGACAACCATAAATATTTGATTGCTGTTTTGAAGAAGTTGTCAGAAGGTTGGATACCACCTGAGAATGTGACAGAGAATATGTATAAGGATATTCAATCAAATAAAAATAAATATCCTGATTATTTAGTTGGTTATGTAGGATTCCAATTGTCATATGGTGGCAAATGGTTTGGCGGTTACAGAAGAGATAGAGTTGGTAAACGAAATTATTCCTTAGAAGCATACAATAATACAGTAAAACAAATTCCAAATCTTAAAAATATTCAATTCAAAGAATATGATTTCCGAGAACTTCCATTAAATAAAATTAAAAACTATGTTATCTATTGTGACATTCCTTATAAAGATACAACTAAATATTCAACAGGTGGATTTCCATATGAAGAATTTTATGAGTGGGTGAAGAAGGCAAGTAAGGATAATATTGTTCTGATTAGTGAGTACAACATGCCAGAAGAATTTACTTGCATTTGGCAGAAAGAAACAAAGACGCTTTTGAATAGTAATAAAGAGAAAAGCGATGATAAAAATATCAGAATTGAAAAATTGTTTACATATAGATGCGAGAAATAAAATCCAATGAATCTCGCATTTCACAAGGAGGCAAAATATTGAGGATTGGTGACAAAGA
>OHAN01000205.1_pt1 | contig 61642 bp, 93 predicted proteins | sample 1577121 | NCBI WGS metagenome assembly OHAN01 (sample SAMEA3541554, study PRJEB24748) | human gut metagenome | biome: human gut; feature: human-associated habitat; material: faeces | place: China | collected 2012 | reverse complement strand
CAGAAATGATTTCATCAATTGCTTGCTCAATAGCAGCATTTTCTTCTTTCTCATCAAAAGAATCAGAATCAGCTGCAACACGAGCAAGGTATGCACACGAATTGTACCCTTTTTCCGTGTCCCACAAGAACCACTTTGTGAAGTCCTGGAACGGATTGTAGGGGTTATCGTACGTAGTCAGCATGTACTGAACCATAAGACTTCACCTCCTTAAGTGTTCAAGTATTTACTCACAGTAGAAGCAGAAATGCCGAGGCTTTCAGCAATCTGTGCGTTTGTATAACCAGAAGCAGCACGAGCTTTAATCAATGCAATCTTACCATTGCTAAGCTCGTTGTTTGCTCTAGGCGTGGCGCGTTGCCGCAAGTTATCGATGTCAGCGCTATCCAAAATCTGGGACAGCACATTGTCTGAAATAGCACCTGCCTGAATGGCTTCCCATTCCTTATCGCTAATGGTAATGGGATGGCGCTTAGCCCCCACCTGTTGGCGGGCGGCAACTATAGCTTGCTGGGATACCTTCTTGAGCATCTTCTTATCATTGGCAAGGTCAGGATCGGCCTCGATCTTCTCCTTGATACGGGCGTTAGCGAGGACCTGTGCCTGACGTTCACGGGGCTTATTCGAGTTGGCAAGGGCCAGGGCAGACTGGAGCCTGGCAACTTCCGGCTCGTAAGCCTTCTTGGCCTCGGGGCTATACTTCAGGGTGCCGGTGGCCTTCATCTCTTTACGAGCTTCATTTGCCAAAGACTTCAGCTTATTCGCATATTCAGCATAAGCAAGCTCGGCCTTGGTACGGCGGTAGGATACCAGGGTATAGGCATCATCGGTTTCAGCCATCTTGGTAGACTGCTGCGTGCGCATCTTCTGCTTGGTGATAACCTCGCCAGTCTTCTTATCTACACGGCTGGTCTCATAGTAGAGATCATCCGCTGTCTTGTAGGTTTTCTTACCGGTTTCAGGATCGATCACACCGCTGCCCTGGCGTTTAGGCACAGACTGTTGGCTCTTGGCACGGGTAATCAGTGTGGCACTGCCTTCATGGTACTGGCCGTTCTCATCGTATTGACCTTGGTAAATGCGCTTGAGTTCTGCGATACCATTGTCAGATTCGCTGCGTTTCCAATCAAGCTTATGCTTCTCTGCATCAATGACGACCATGGAATGCCGAACAGCACGAGCAAGTTCCTCTGGTTTAGCGCCAGCCAACGTCATGTCCATGATCAGATTTGAGACAACGCCCATCTGTTTCTGGGTATTAGCTTTCGTCATCAGTTTGACATGATTCGGATTTCCTTCCGGGATCTTATACTCTACCTTGGGGTCAAAGTCTTTCAATCCTTCCAGTGGCGGACGGGACGCAATCTTATAGTTCTTACCAAAGGGAATTACCATGACAGTATCGCCGTCAAAATCAGCACCGGAAAGCTGCTCTGCCACCTTGGAATTGATGCCAACCGCATCCTTCGGATTCGTGCCGATCACACGCTTGCCTTCGGCGTTCTTGTTGTTCACCTTCAGCACAGGAATCTCAAACAGACCACCATGTGGATACCGTACCAAGGCAACAGTCTCACCATCGTTGTAGTTAGGCGCATAAATCTCCTTCTCACTCACAGAATTGAGTGGAAGAATAACCTGATACTTCTGTCGAGGCAGTGCAGCTGCCTGCAAGGTAACAGCATTCTTATCACAGCCATCAGCAAAGTCTTCCAGCAGCTTGCGCTTCACGGTCGGATTGGTCAGAGATTTGATCTCATCGAATTCCAACTGCTTATCTTCCATGGAGATGCCGAGCTGACGCTTGATCAAAGCAATCGGCTGCTTAGCAAGGAACTGAGACGGAAGCTTGTCGGCCCATTCGCCCCAATCTCCTTCCACGGCACGCCAGTTAATCTTGCTCAAATGCTCTTTGCCATCGTCGCCAATGTAATAGCTTTGACCGCCCTTCTCCTTGATGAGCGAACCAAACGGATTGTCCCGATCGATCTCACCATCTTTGGTGGTCTTGACCGGTTTCAAGACCTTTTCCATCGGTGTGCCCTGGCTCTTGTTCGTATTGAACCGAACATCCACACCATCCGGCAGATCATCCGCATACACAGCCATGCCCTTCAGGTAATGAGTTCCATCAACCAAGATGCGAGCCTGACCATAGTGAAGATTGCCCATGTCCAGATCTTTCACACCGCGCCGAATCTCGATGACTCCGTCTTTCTGGATACCGCCATCTTCGGCATAGTTGATCATCAACCGCTTTGAATCAAGGCTTGAGGGGAACTCAAACGGCTTATGGAACGTCTCTCCGTCGTCATAGGAAATAGCATAGTCGCCCACGGAATGGATCTTCGATGCATCGTAGATCTCACTGTACTGGGTCCCAGGAGGAGTCAACACCTTCAAAGTCGTCTTCTGTGCAGGATTGGTAGCTTGCGGAATACGGCGATTAAAGGTGTCGTAACCTTCCATCTCCAAAATATAAAGAGCCTGGTCGAACTTAGTCCGGGAAACCCCGAGCTCACGTTCTGCACCAGGCCCCACATCCAGGAAACCCTTCTCCTGTACCAGTTCGCGCAGCTTATCAGCCGTAGCCGTACTCTGCCGCATACGGGTCTCCGCATTCTCATTCAGCAAAGAACGTACCGAAGAATCATTATCAAAGCCCATAATTTCAGCAATTTCATTCAGACTCTTCCCTTCTTTGCGCAAGGTCTTTGCTTGGTCCACCATCTGCATACGCTTTTGGCTTTTGGCATAGGAAAGCTGAACACGGAGTTTGGTGGTCGTAGTGCCCATCTTCTCAGCGATCTCTTTCTCTGTAAGCCCTTGGCCCGCATACTCACGATACCGGCTCAAAAATGTATCAGTTCTCTGATTCGGATTCTCGCCGGACCCCCAGGGGTATCGGCCAGAGCCACGGCCAGGAGCGCCATCCATGACGCTGACACCGTAGTGGATCATTACATCTTCGATCGGCGGTTTATCCTGGTACATAGCTCAACTCTCCATTTCTTTGACTTGTTCAATGACTTTATCGGCCTCGATGATCTTCTTGGTGATTGCCAGAATATCATTTGGGTCTGGCTTCTCCACGAGAATATCATCGCTCTGATAGATGCGAAGCTCCGTGTCAATATCAGACGGCTTGATGCCGTACTCAAGACAGAACAGCGCTGCATAGATCATCAGCTGTTCAATATGTGCCGGAACCTTGCCGGTCTTCAAATCATGGATACGCAGCAAATCACCGCGCAGGTCAATTGCATCGGCAGTGCCAAAGCAGTTCGGAGAGTAATATAAAACCTGCTCAGGTCTAAGCTTAAAACCGATCGCGTCATTGACATACATATTCAACGTTTTGTGAGACTTCGGAAGCCGCTGACCGAGATCGATGGATTCCGCTGCATACTCGTGCAGTCTGGTCCCCATCGCCACGGCAAGAAAGTTGCGGTAGGCTTCCGCAATCTTGTTGGGGTCGTAGTTCAGCCAGTGATACTTACTGGCACCCAGAAAGGCATGCTGCCCTCTAAGTTTCGAATGATCGTTGAAGTTCATTCAGAACATCCTCCTTGTTCTCAGGATAAACAAAACGAGCGAACGACATCTCTGCCATTCGCTCAACGTAGTAATCCTGATTTGGCTGGTGGTTCGCATTTTCCGCCTTTTTGCATTCAAGAGCTGCCCAGTGGTCTTTGTACAAAACCATCAAATCCGGGATGCCCTGAATATAATTGGCATCATTTTTCAGAACCATACAGCCAGGGAAGCGTTTCTTCAGATCATCAATGAGACCCTTCTGAAATTTGCTTTCTTTTGCCATAAGGCCTTCTCCTTTGCAAAACAAAAGACAATATGCCTTGAAAACTGCCAAAAACAGTTAAAAACGGGACATATTATCTCTCTCATAATACACCATGTTTTTTTCGCGAACCCAAGGCCGAAATCAGGGCAAAACAAAAGGCCCATGCATTTTAGCACAGGCCGTAGTGGAAAATATCAATATTCAGCAGTAATCATCAATCGTAAGTGGATGCCTCCGTCGGATAGCTGCCAAACAGTTCTGCATCCTCGGCAGTAATACTGTAACCGCACTCAGGGCATTCAAACCATTTTCCGTCATCGCGCTTCTCACACTGCACATGGCAATGCGGGCACCACTGTTCGCCGGTCGGCAGGAAGTCAGCCATGTGGACTTTGCTTACTTCCACTTTACCATCCGGCCCATCGAAGACATGGACCTCATTACCATGTTCCGTGTAAACATCTACTTCCGTAACTTCTGATTTCCGTTTCTTATTGAACAATCCCATTGCTTAACCTCCTTGTGTAGTTTCCTCGGACATTTTCAGTATAGTCAAAATATCAGTCCACCGCAACAAGGAAATTGTAAACTTTTTACTTCACATAACGCAGATCCTCCACACTGCAGTTCATAGCCTTTGCCATTTTATCGATCTGGTAAAAACTCGGAAAATGCTTGCCGTAAAGATAATCCGAGATATTGGGTTGAGGAATGCCAGTCTTCTCGCTCAGCTCCTCTTGCGTCAATCCGCTGCACTCGAGTGCTCTTCGAAGCAGCACTCCAAATATCCGTCTAAAACTTTCCTTGTCCAAATTCTTATCATCCTTAGGAATTGGGATCAGGACATTATTCGTTATGTTATAGAAATAATCATACTTGGTGTTTGTTTCAAGCAAGAGCATGAATTGTACATACTCTCTGACGTGTACAACTTCCCCAAGCAAATCAGGAAAATATAAATACACCTGATGCATATACTCGTCCATCAAATCAGATTCCCGACTCACTGGTCTATCTCCTTTCAAAACTTTTGTAGCACATGTAGCACAAATTTTTGAAAAAATTTTGGATTTTTAATTATATATTACTATTTATAATATATTTGCTATAAATCCGTATATATAAATAAAATAGGGTAATTTTTGCAATTTTTTTGTGCTACATTCGATTTTTGTGCTACAAAATGCTTGTTTTTATGCTATATTTAGCATAATTTGAGGTCTTTTCATGATTTTCCTATGAAACGGCCTCCTTTTGCAGCCTCAAAAATTTTGTGCTACATTTTGCCCTATTTTTGTAGCACATTTTTATTTTTTGTGCTACACTCCATTTTTGTGCTACAAAAGGCCTCATTTTGTGCTACATTTTTCAGTCCGGATGCTTCATTTTTTCGACTTTGTAAGCCAGATTGATCGTGTCTCGAATCACTTCTGAAGTCGATTTTTTGCTCCAAAATGCCACTGTTTTCAGTTTCCGAAGGTCATCTTTTCCGATTCTCAGCGAGAGATGCACGTCCTTCGTGGCCTTATTCTGCCTGATTTCCACCTTCTTTCACCTCCTCAAACGGCGCTTCTTCCCCGGTCCAACCGCAATCTTTACAGTAGAAAACCTCTTCGCGCTTGCCTGGCTCACCGCCTACAATTGTGCAATGACCTAATTTGTATTCATCTTTGAACTTCCAATCCAAATTAACATTAAGAATCCGCTTACATTTCGGGCAGCGGAAGTAATCCTTTTGATCGGGGTTCGCAGCCATATAGAGCTCAATATAATACTCCTTTTTGCGACGGTAATAGGAAATCAGTCCATGAACATCATATGCAGTTTCCTTGGCTCCTTTCCAATAAGGATCTGCCACTGCCTCTTTGCACGACTCATACTTCAAGTCATCAAGACACTCAAGAACCATATCAAGGTCCCTCTTATCGAACTTTAAATCACTCATACTCAGCCCTCCTTAGGCATACTCAAATCCGTCGTTTACCCAGCCACAAAACGCACATTTACAGCACAAATACCATCCATGCTTTGCATCACCCTTGATTTCAACTACGACTTTCTGTCCGCATACAGGACATCTACAGTCCGCCTCATCGACAATCTTCTTAACTTCCTCATCCAAAGGCATAAATATCATTCCCCTTTCACAGTATCGAAAGCAATGACTGGAATACCGTAGGCATATGGTTTAATAGACCAGCCCTGAATTTTTCTATCGAGAGTCGCCACATCAATGCCCTTAATATCAGGCCATTCAACCGCATCCTCTTGAATACGTTCATATCGAATAAGTGATCCAGTTTCGTCATATACAGGAGATCGAATGACAAAAAAAGTTCCGCGATTGGCCCACTTCATAAATTCACGTACGGTCATTACTTTTCCTCCTTCCAAAATCCTTTGAGTCGCATATGATACTCTTTGGCACAATCCGGGCACAGGGTTCTCCCCTCCCAGATCCCCCAGCCTTCGAGTTTTTCAAATTTACAAAAAGGATCAATCCACCCTGACCGATCAATTCCACCGACATATCCGGCAAATCCAGTATCCTCACATCGGTCGCAAATATAAAGTTTTCCGATTTTAGTCATTTGAGTCTCCTTTCATAAGATCATGGCATTCTTCTGGCGAAATAGGATAGACGTTTCCGCAATCCACCAATTTATCGACGGTCTCGCTGTCAATGTCAGTCTCCTCCCCAGTAATAATCTCGCTCATCGGCAGCCCTTTAATCCACTCGCAAAACGTCTGCCATTCATCAAGTTTATGCCCTTTTCGCTGATGGTAGAGATTGGCAAGCACCTCATAATTCACGAGCAACGTCCGCTTCTGATTGTAAGACGACGGCAACAGCTGGATCATCTGCCACCAATACTTCTTGTCTTTGGTGTCAAGATACAGGCGACGGAACAGATTGAGGTTTGATACCGTGGCTTCCATCATGTCCTTGGCTGAATATACGCGAGTAGGAATAGGCTCGTCCGAAATCAAATGCTCACACGAGAAGTCCTCCAGCGTAAACTCCTTATCCGCAATCTTGTGCATGGTGGAGCAGCTATTCCCAACAGTGCCAACCTTGTAGGTATCCATCTCCTTCCACCAGTACAGTGGCCCCGTAACGTCCATCGTCACCGTAATGAACCGCCGATACTTCGCATGACTCGGCCCAGCCTTAGCAAGCTTCTTCATAAGTTTCTGATCATTAGGGCCAATTTCAAAACAGGAACCATCAGGATTACTTAGTACAATTGTTTTGTCATAGAGACCATCATCACAGAATCCAGGGTTCGTGTCATTATCTCTACAAAAATAGCACGCAGCACTATCACTCTTATCCCAGCTGTTAAAAGAGTTCCGAGCCCCACGAATGGCCGCCTCCCAGCCATGAATATCAGTCTTTTCAATTTTCAGCATCGTCGTTCTCCTTTCTCTTTCTCTCATGCTCGTTCATCCAGTGAAGCTCATGATTTTCCTCATCAACAAACTGAATTGCCCCAGGATGCACGAGCCTCATTCCACTTTCAGTCTCAACTACCCCGCGAACACAAGAATACTGTCCTCCTCTATGCCCACCCATAGTAGCGGTAGGAGGCAAAGGTTCCATATAATGTTCCCAGCAATGGAAATATCCATACTCACCATTTACTTTGCAAAGCCGTCTCTCAGGCCTGATCGTGAAATTAGGTGTTGCCATTGTTTTTCTCCTTATCTTGAATCTTAGCCGCTTCCTCGGTTACATGGCAAGGGCATAATTTACCTAGACACTCGTCATCTTTTCCCTTGATGAATTCTTTTTTATAGAAATCACTAATCGCATTTGCGCAAGCAGAATCGACTTCTGTGAGTTTCTCTCCGGTGTAAAGCCAGGGGCATAGCTCTCTCATAAACTTGTCATAGTCTTGACTAATCTTTGCTAGTTCTTCTTTTAGCTTTTCTTCAACAATTCTCTGGTGCTGCTCAATGTTGGACTTTTCTTTGATAACACGTTTGATTTTGCTGTTTGTTCCAAACATTTTCTTCGTGTAAGCAGCACAGAAAGCGGCTTCCGGATCGAAGTTTGTTTCATCTTTGCTCATGGATACGATGGTTTTTGTCCCATCACTCCACAGCACAATCGTCTTAGGGCCGCTAAAGATAATCTTCTTAACATCGACATTTTTCATTTCATCAGTACCTCCAATGAGTTTGTTGAGCAGTTCTTTAGTATACTCTACTGTATCCTCTGCTTGTTCATCTTGAAGCTTCTTTAAACCTTGATACAATGTTTTGCAACTCCGAAGCCCCATTACAATTTCAGTTTTTTCAGGAAATCTGTGCGTAAGGCTTCTAGCGTCTACCCAAATATCAAAGCCTTTTACATCTCGGCCAACGTCAAACACAGTTGGATCAAGTCTGACATCATAGTAACAAACATCATTTGGACCTGTATGTGATATGCCAATGATAGTTCCAGTGCGTCCACAATGAATATTACGAACATCATTGATCTTTACTAGATCGCCGGGTTCGAACACTTCATACACATTACCAAATTCCATCACTTATCCTCCTTAAAGTTCACAGGTTTGTGGCTGTCCATGTTATACGGTTCCGCCAGGCATTCGTTGCACGGGTTTTTGTACGGCTCCAATTCGTAATACTTGCACTTCTTGCAGTAAATATCATAAAAGACTTCCTTAGTACGAGTTTCCATATTAAAGTTCCTCCATTTCGTAGCCATTTCCGAGCTTTTTCAGCAATTCATTGGCCTCTTTCTCACGAAATTCTCGAGCGATCATTTTATACTCTGTATAATCAACAAGTAATGCACGTCCATAGCTTGGTCTAACATTCAGTACATAAGAGACTTCCTTGCTCCCGCTAACTCGTTTGATTACATACCTCTTCGGCTCAGGTTTGTACCCCTCACTGTTCATAACAACAAGTTCTCCATTGGTCACTTCCTCTGGAACATTCACAACTTTGACATAAGACGGAAGCAAAATCACACCCTGCTTCTTTTGCTCGAGGATTGTATCGTAGAGTTCATTCATTTCATAGTTCTTGAGCACCACATCACACTGCAAAATCAGCACATTGCTCTCACTCATACGGCATTTTCCTCCTTTACTGCAGCCAAAAGCAGCCCATCACAAATATCATTGTTCTCGTCTCGGTAAACAACCACCGGTCGGACTCCGTCACCGTCACAGGCAGCATTGAATCCAAAATGTTCATTCATGCAGCGTGCTCTCCAATACTGCTGCATCTTTCGTGCCATTCGTTCATTGTCTCTCGCACGAATTGCTTCGGCTTCCCAGTGCCGCGCCTGGCTTTCCCAGGTAACAGCTTCCCGGCGAGCAGCTTCAATTTCCTTCTCATCATCTTTCATGGTGGTAAAATATAACGCAGTAGCGCTAAAAATAGTCCCAATAATGATACCGCCAACAAATGCAAAAACACCCATTTTACTTAACCTCCATTTTTCCGTATGGGTACGAATCACTAAGTACCCAGCAATCTTCATTTCTAATTTTGTGGATCTCCTGATTTGTGCACGTGCAAAACCATCCGTATTCATAATATCGTTTAGAATTATTCCAGGTCTTGCGTCTTTTCAGAAACAGGCAATCCATACACCGTCTTTCCTGATGATCATGAGCCTTGTATCCCATCACGTAGCCTCACTCGATATAGTCATCGTAAATACTAAGAAATGGGAGAGACCCTTTATAGTTGTGGTCCTGGCCATACACGATAATCGGAAATCCAGTTTCATCGATAATTTTCATGAGATCTTCAATGTTTTTAATCTTGATCCCATAACCGCCATCAAGTTTAATAGCGCCTTCACACGGCTTTACATCATCGGCTCCCAAAGAAGCCCTGTCAATTAAGAATTTCATCTGAATTTCTCCTTTCAGAAATCACCATAGTGACGTTTGAAATCTCGATTTGCATTAAAATCCCGCTTCTCTTCATAGGCCTTGGCAATCCGCAGGTCAATGAAGGATTTAGAAGTGAGATGGTAGTAATATAGATCCTTATAAGGTGTGTTCAATCGGTCAATGCGCCCTTCTGACTGTTTTGAGATTTTGTATGAGTAGTTTCGGGAGTAAAACAGAATCGTGTCAGTTGTGATGCAGTTCCATCCTTCTGCCCCCGCAGTATATTGTACAAGGTACACCCAGGAATCGGTTTGCGGTATAGGTTCATGCCTATGCCCATTCCATTCTGCCACGGCAACACCTTCACCAAAATTCATCCCTTTCAAAATATCAAGCTCGTAATCAAAGTTATAGAAGATGATCAATCTCGGATGATCCTCAAACACTTCCAAAACCAGTGTCTGCCTGGAAATATCAGAGTTCGTAATCTTCCTGGCACAGTAATAAAGCTCTGAAGCATTCTCAATCGGTTCGTTCTTCCACGGATTCCAACGGGTTCTGAAAAGCTGCTTCGTCCCTTCTCGGTCAAACTCCGCCATCAGATACTCATGATGCTGCACGGTATCTCGCTTGAAATCCATCGGCACCAAAATATCATTGCGCAGTCTGCATAGGTGCCCTGTATCCACGAACCGTTCGATTTTTGGAAACGACTTGCAATACTGTGAATAAACAGCGTGCCTACGTAAAAATTCTGTCTTGTTTTTGTAGAACCCATTTGCCACAAAGACCGGAATATAATCGCTCCAGGTATCTCCGGGGGTAGCCGACAGCAAAATCCACTCATTCTTACGAGTAATTTTGTAAAACGCCTTCACCCAGCTGCCAGATCCTACTACACGCTGTTCATCAAATATAAAGAACGCACCGTACACTCCAACATACTTTTTGATGTTGTTCCACGAGTCCACCACAACGTTGTGCCTGTAAATATCACAATCCTTATGCGTAGACATAAGAAATGGCCCGAGCTCTTTCTCCCATTCGAGAGTATCGCGCTTTCGGGCCGTTGTGATAATATAAAGATCCTTCGGCGGGTCATCCATAGGTACATAATCCCCGCCTTTTAAGCTTTCAATATCGCCTCCGTTTCGTAGATAGTAGTATCCAAGAGAAGTAATCGACTTCCCACTTCCAACATCTCCGCAAAGAATGCAGCCCCGCTTCATCTTTTTAATAGCTTCAATCTGGAAGTCATAGAGTTTCATCATGTTATCACCTTAATAGGATATCAACCAAATAGCCAAGAGAATAATCCCAGTTAAAGCTACTATGCTACCCAGAACCAGCACCCCAGTCCATCCGTATGTCAATACCACGGCTACAGAAAGTGCAATAAACGGTGTTAGCAGCAGAATCCAGCCTAAAATATGAAAGAATGTTCTCATGCAATCACCTCAGTAAAACTGTAATAAAATAGTACGGAAACACAATGATTCCAACAAAGGCAGCAAACAAAAGCCATGCCAACAGAATAATACACAGTGACGCGGCCAAAGATTCAAGCACACTATCTGTTTCTCTGTGAATTTCCACGAATATTGGTACAATCCCGATTGCGCTGGCCATAAGCACAACCATAATAAGCATCTTAATTATCGAAGCCATTATTTTTCTTTTCCTTTCAAATATAAAAACATTATAACCGCACCATCGAGCATGTGGCCGAGGTAATCCCAATGCCCAGTAACTCCCGCTGCAAATATAAGCACCATAACGCCCAGAAGGTACAGATAATCTCGTAAACTCATGATGCACCTCCTAACAAGCATGCCCCGAGAAATATCATCCCCACAATAGCTAGGTCAAAGAGAGTTCCTCGCCAGTCGGCAATAAACGATAGAATCAAAATGCCAACAAGTGGCATAAGCAGCAAGATCAATCCCAAAATCTGTAAAAACGTCATTTGCTCGTCAAATCCTCCACAATAGCCACCACAAACATGAGCAGCAAAATCCCACAAACGATTCCGGCCAGGCCCAAAACCATCTTGATAATCAGGGCAATCCCTAAGCTGATTATTGCCTGGATTCCAGAGATGATCATAAGCCCCGCCCCGATCAATGCCATAAGTCCAATCAAAAATAAAACCATCATAATTAGTTCCTCCAAAATATCAATATTCGCTTGGCAGCAAAATCGTAGTAGCACTTCGATCTGCTTCCGTAATGATCCAAATCGTGTCATCAGGATGGTCCTTGCGCTTATAGACACTCATCAGCCGCAGCCCATCCACAAGTGCTTCCTCGTTGGCGGCCTTATCCTCATCACACATGTTGCCCCAGTCACCGTTGATATGCCGGTTTAAAGAGACAATCATGAACTGTGCAAATCCGGAATCCTCGAGCTTTGCATTCACACCCGGAGTAGAACAAACATTACCAGGTTCAAACTTCCTCATTTGTGTCTCCTTTCAAATAGTCAAACATTCGTCTGTAAGTCCAGATTTCAGAATAATACATCGGTGTAAACCAATAATTGGAAAGATCATCGCCGCTTCTAATCGGGTCAGAAAGGCTATCTCCGATTTTTATGAACCCCGCAAGCCCCAAAAGGGACAGCTGGATATAGCACATGAGCCCTACATTTTGGTCGATATCCTGCGCCACAGCTAAAACATAATTTTGGAAGTTGAGGCCCCGCTTTTCATAAATCTTTCGCAACTCATTGGCAGCAGCAATTAACGTGGCCCCTGCCCCGCACGCTGGATCATTGATAGTTATAGGCCCCGTTTTGGGTATTGAATCTACGTCGCAAGTGATTTTAGCCATAAAGTCGCAAACATGGTACGGCGTGAAGAATTGCCCGTTATGTTCGTTACTCAAGTCCAAATTCATGAAAAGTTCGCCGAGGAAATCTTGCTCCTGGTTTTTATCGAGCGCCTCAACAACATAAGCAGCCAGACGAGTGAAAATATCCATTTCGCTCTTTTTGTACTTTTTGACGATAGAAAGATATATTTTTTCTCTCTCGTCCCAATGAATATGCGACTTATCCACTGCATTTGATATCGAACATGCGAACATCGTAATAAAGTCATCCCAAACCGTCCATTTGCTGCGAGTGAGGGCCAGTTCCATGAAATCTTTGATGAACAACTGTGAATAGTCTTTCGTCGCTTCCTTTTTAATAGGTTGCTTCTTTTTCGGAGATTCTTTACTCTGTTTTATGGGCTCATTTCTTTTCTCCGGAGGTGTCCAAGTGCAAGCTGCTGTCAGAACGTCCTTCAGAGTGAATTTCTTCATTTGTGTCTCCTTTCATCGGGGCCGTACCGTAATACGCCGTTTAACCCTCTCAAATCAGGCACCCCCAAAATATCAATCAGAACGGGCAACCATCGGGATTATCGATCTCGGTTTCCACATAGTCCGCATACTTATCGGCAAATGGATCGTCCTCGATCTTTGCATACATCGAATCCAGATACGCCGAGATGCCCCTCTTACCATTGACCTCCCACATATACGGGCTGATGACAACGCCACACTCTTCGATCTTAGCAAAGTCGAGACTCGAAATCGTGTTTTCGTTGAGGAAGACCTGCTTATGATTCGAAAGCAAACGAACCTTCGGAGCACGAACCTTGAAGCTGACTTTCACCTTAATGTAATGAGTGGGCTCCTCATCCGGGTCTTTGGAAATCAGCGGACGCACATTCCAGCCGTCTTTTGCGAGGTTTTCTGCCATCTGAGGATCATCGATGATAACGGCAAAATTGCGGTCGCCCTCACGATTGTAGTTATCGCCCTTTCCCGAGAAATTCTTGAAGATCAGACGTGCATTGTCGATCACCAGTTTATTCATACGTTCGGCCATTACAGTTTTCTCCTTTTCAAATATCATTGTCGCAGTCACCAGCAGGCTCTTTTACTGAGGGCCATTCCTCCGGCACAATTCTGCGACGAAACTCGTTTTTGTTGATAGGGCTCGACCCCAGGTTGTTTTTAAAGATCTTCGCCAGGGCATTCCATTTGTCGTTTTGCTCGCCAAGAATCGTCACGAGCTGCCAGTTCGACTTGATTTTTCTCAGGTCGATCAGCTCGTTCGTCTCCTTGATAAACTCCTTACGGATCAGCGCCCCAACTTCCTTGTCAGTAAAGCCGTAATACTCACGATGCTTGTAGGTGTCGAGGTACTTCTTAAAATAGTCTTTTGCTTTCAGAAAATATCACTCCTTTAGTTAGGCGTCCGCCTGGTTTGAACAAAGCTCTTTGCAAGCTCTTGGATCAAAGAATGCGTAAGTGCTTTTTCAAGGTCATTAGCCGGATTATCCGCCCATGCAAATTTAATATGAAGAAGCTCATGAACTAACACTACTTCATAGTCAAAAGGCGCAAGTGTATCCGTGGCTCCAATATCCAGCTCGTCCATAATTTGTATCATGGCCGATTGAATTTCACGATTATAGGTACATGTCCCATAAGTATCTTCGAGTACCATGTTGGATTTCCGTACTGCCCAATCAAAAACAATATTCCAATTTTCAATCCCAAGAATACGGAGCCAATAGTTAAAAAGATCTTCTGCTTTTTCTTTAGTCAAAATACCACTCCATTCAAAATGAAAAGGCTAAGACCCCATGTTCCCACAGGGCCGTAGCCTTTGAAGTTAATCCTTAATATCGGTTGCTGCACGGAATAATGCTAAGCGAATCAATTGCCTAAAACCACCAGAATAATTATTCTCAACATCATATTTGGTAGCATTAAAACCTGCCAATGTCGAATCGCGTAAAGCGTAAACGATATCAGTAGCCCCGGCTACATATGATATAAAGCCAACAACCATAATGGTTTCACCAATCAGAACTGCTTTTCCAAGTTTATTCATTTCACAAACCTCCAGTTAAATTATTGGATTTCTCCATATGAGGGCCTGTAAAATTCGCGTCAGAACGGAACATCGTCATAAATTGGCGCTCCATGCTCATCATAGCTGCACCCAATGTACGGCTCATCCGAGACAAACCACTCGAAGTCGCCAAACTCGGAAATATCATGCACCGCCGTATCGCACATTTTCTGATAATACGATTTATCGATGCAATCCTCTTTCTCGAGTTTCTTAACCATCTCCGCTTCCATCCAGCGATAGCCTTTAGAGCCTGTAGCAGCTGAGTATTTCTTCCCGCCGGTCTTTTTATCGTCAGACTCACGTACCAGAATACCGCCACCACAGCCGGGTTTCACAGGGCAGAACAACCCAACCTTACCCACGAATTTGTAGTCGTGCTGATCCTCCGGCATTCCTTCGTTCATATCCAAATATAAAGCCGAAGTCACCTGCTTGGTCTCGCACATGTCCTCAAACTTGATAGGCTCTTTGCTGAATAAGCTCTTGAATACATACGGAATCTGGAACTGTGTACCAGTAGCCGTCCATTCATTGGCATGTTTCCCGCCCTTGTTGATGATACCCTGCTCATTGTATTTAGCAATGTACACAGCATCATTCACCAGGCAGATACGGTCGTAAGTGGCCTCATGCTCAAAGATGTACCCATATTCCCGGCCATACTTGTCGATGAAGTCGAGAATATCATCCGTGACATCGGGCACTTTGATGGAATCGGTCTTGATGTGTGCTACGATAAAGCCTTTCTTCTGCACTTCTCGTTTGAGGGTTTCCATAAAGAGGGCCCCGCGCTTCGCAACAATATTGTCGTTATTACGCGGATCTCTGAAGGCGTTACTGAATTTGGCCGAAGTCAGTCCATACACCGAGTTGATTGCAATTTTCAGTGCAAACGCCAGATCGTCCCAATCATACTCGGCCTTGCCAGCAGCAATCGCTTCAGCAAATGGCACCAATTTGCCGTCCAGAATTCCCCTCAGAGCCTCTACATCGTGATGTTTAATGTCCACACGAGCAGTCTTAAGGTCAGCGAAATTCTTCGTATAAGGGCCAAAATGCCGCTCTGCAATGAGGCTGGAAGGGTGCATCGAAGCAATATCATCCAACCCCACCTTGCCATACATGCCAGGCTCCGAATAGACGTAACCACCTTCACCGACTTCTTCGATAAGAATGATACGATTCGATGGATCACTAGACTGATTCTTGTCAAGTTCTTTCTGCCGATCCAAAAGCTCGTACAAATACTCCGGATTTGCTCGGCACCGGTCGGCATCCAAAATATCAGTGCACCAGTAGGATTTCGCCCCTGTCCAGACATAATTCGGAAAGAACGGCAGAATGCTCCAGCCAATCGGAAGCTCCTCGCCAGGTACATAGCTTCGATACTGCGGTTCGCCTTTCTCATTCCAGACACGGAAATCATAGTCGGCACCCAGTTTCTCGCGCAGCTCTTCGTATTTGGTATAAGGCACAGGCTTCCACAGTTCACGGTAATTGAACTGCCACTGCGGGTTTTTCTCTCCACCAAATATAATTCTGGTAGTGTGCTGGTTGGTCGTATCATTTACCGTCAGGCCCGACAAACTCGCCAGGATCTGCCGTGCCACCCAGTCTGCCTTACGGGCATTGAAGACGGCCTCCGTTGCAATAACATCGTTGTCGCAATACTCAGCCACCTTGCCCCAAAGCGATTCATCCACCGGCTTGTCCCACGGAAGGCCCAATTCCTGGTGATGGATGCCCAACTCGATCTCGAATTTCTTGAGACTCTGCTTTTTGTTCGAGAAGTCGTAAATATCTGTGTAGGAGATATTGTACGCCTCCCCAAAGAAGGCATTCTTATCACCGGCAATGATGCGTTGCGAGAGATCGTACAGTTGCTCGTTAGAATATCCAAGCATTCGGGCATAGATCATGTGATTATCGTACTTGCGGCAGTTAAAGCCAATCAGACGATACTTCATCAAATTTTCCATGTCCTGTGCAGTAGGGTTCACCATCCGGCCAACGGTCTTTCCCTCGCCTGCAACCTTCCAGTTGACTAAGAAGAGATTCGGGAACACCTCGCAGTCATAGAATGCGATAGGCACCTCATCATTGACAACCGGAGCAGAAGCCTCATCACTACAGAAGTGCAGTTTTGGCACAAGGTTCATGCAATACTCTGACTGGTGCGTCGAGTTCATGGCAAACACCAAAATATCATTGTACATGTCCCGCACATCATACTTAACGCCTGCATTGTAGGCATCGTTCAGCGTTTTCTTGATGAAATCCATCGAGCAGCGCGTATTGTCGTGATACTCTTTATTTAAATTCCTACGAATGATCGTTCGAATGGCTTTCTCATTTTTCACAGCTTCAAAATTAACCACTTTGCTTTCTCCTTTCAAGGGTAGTCCCGAGCTGATCGTCGCAATCGGGAGGTCATTGCAAAGGGTCAGTTTTCTTCTCAGGCTGCTTTTGCCGGTAAAAACCTTCACTTCGATGTCTTCCTCATAAATTCTCATGAGTTTTGTAACATCGCCGGAATATAAATAGTGCAGATGAATGCCTTTTCCGGACTTGGAAAGTTCTGCGTACGTCTTGGGCCACTTTGCAGCAGCCTCCAGATTGCGCTCAAACGACTTAAATCCGTCTCCTCCTTTCAAGTCAAAATCAATTACGATATGGTTCTCCGGCACCTTGACATAGTGGACTTTGTGGGTATCAATGTCTTTGAGCTTCGTTTTAACTCCGTCCCATTTCCACTTAGGGGTCTCATCCTCTTTGGCATACTGGGCTGGACAATCAGCACAAATATCATCAAAGGCGGAGTGCTGCTCTTTAAACTCAATGGCAGGGGGTGGTTCCTCTTTGGGTTCTTCAACCGGCTTTTTCTCACCGCTGCCATCAAATTTATTGAGATTAAACCCTTCGTACCATCCACGAATCGTATTGCCATCGGGATCTACATGCTTTTCCTCGAAGACAGTAAAGTAAGCCTTCAGTTCCTCTTTAAAGAGTCGCTTGTTGTAGGGGTAGGTCACTTTAGCATCGTCGCAGTAGTTTTTGTACATCTCATAGGCAATTTTCAGAGTCGTGGAGTTTTCTTTCGAGAATATCAAGTACGAATCCGATACGAAGTTATAGAAGTCATTGGAAGCCCCCATCATATTCGTCGGCACATAGTCATCGTAATAATCAGGGTCCTCTTCGTAGACTTCCTTGCAGTGCCAAGCGATCCCTCCAAGCTCAAACGGGATCTGCTTCATGGCATGGCGGTATTCTTTACCGGAAAGTTTATCTCCAGTGGGCTCTACATCAATAAGTCGGCGCAGGATACCGGACCTTGCATCCGAGATCTTTACCGGCTTATTCGTACCCATAAAGAGGAATGCTTTAAACCGATTGGCATAGGCAGATCGGAACTTTTCGTTTACGGTCATCAACTCGTGAGAGACAAGGCTGTTCAGGCGAGTGTTATCCTCGATCCGAGACAAATCACCATCGTGCTGAATAGCAACCAGAGGATTTGTCTTAAAGGACTCAAGCGCGAACGAGTTTGACGGATTGCCCAGCGCCTTGGCATCGAAGACCGAGTAATATCCATCGAAAAGCTGCTGGATAATGTTGAGCACAGTCGATTTACCGCTGCCCGGTGGACCATACAGAACCATAAACTTCTGCAGATCCTTCGAGTCACCGGTAATGATCGATCCAATCGCCCACTCGATCTTATGCCTCTCCGCCGGAGAATATAATACGCTCATGAGCTTATCCCACCCGGGTGCATCCCCTTCTTCCAGCGGATAATTCAGACGCTTTGAGGCATAATCCGTCTTTTTCAGTTCCTGATTGGAAAATATCAATTTTTCATCCAGCATGTGGAAGTTGTCTCGACATTGCCGCTGGCAGAATTTATGCCATTGGTCGATCATGCCAGATTCTGCATCCCACATGTACAGTGTTTTTACGACATTTCCTTTATCCCGAATTTCCTGACTCACCCTGCTTAGTTCCTGATCCACAAGGTACGTCAGGTCCATCTCATCCGTACTCCACAGCCCTCGATCTTCGAGCCAAATCGCGTAAAAGTCTCCGCCCCGAATCATCAAATCTTCAGAACGGCGCTTGAGAACAAACTTTGGGTATATTTCGGTATACCCTTTTTTGTTCGTTCGGCCGATTTCGAGAAAGTCAACCATTACATTTCTTCGTCCTTATTCTCAGTATTGATTACAGTGTTGCGGGCAGTATTCTGGGTATCTTTGACAAGTCCCTCAAGAATATCAATCCGCTGGCGCTGAATATCCATCTGCCTGAGCATGCCGCCGGTCACCGAAATTATCCCAAACAGGCCGAGCCAAAGAGCAAGGCCTGTGAGGTTGTTCATTTTCATTTTGCGGCTGAGTTTACCAACTTTCTTTTCAAGAATATTCAGTGCAGTGACTGTCACTTCGGTATTGTTATTGAAGATAGGCAAAAGATCTTCAACCGTATTGATTACAAAATTACCTTCGGTTTTATACATGGTTATTTCCCCCTTTTCAAACTGTAAAATTAGCAAACATGTATTGATCAAGTGCCCGCATTTTTGCGGATTCAATTTCTTCTTCTGTAGGCTCCGCATGTATATCACCGATGATTGCTACCGTATGATCGTGATAGGATGCTTCCTCCGGCAGTCCAGAAAGCAGAGAAAGAATATGACGTACTGCTTTTTCGTCTTCCATGGTTTCCCCTTTCAAATATCAATCGTTCTCATTGAGATACCAGTTCAGCTGTGTCCAGATTTCCACCCGGCGCATGTCCATGGGCGGCTTTCGGACAAAGAAAAGACCGCCATCTCCCTGATAGGAATACTGGCGGTCCAAAAAGTGCTGGATGTGCTCTTCGACATAGAGCTCATCAAAATCGTCATCACTCATGCATTCGAGGCCGAGATTCGAGATCATAGCCCAGAACCAAACGCCGGTGCGATTGCCCGCCTCCGGATCGTCCATAATGCTCTCTTCGCATCGCTGGGCCAATGCAATCATCATCTCAAGTACACTGCATGGGTGGTCATCCAAATATCTTGCGATAACATAGTCTCTGACATGTTTCTCATAGCCGAAACGGTATCGCAAATCAATGCCGTCTGCCTCTCGGTTGGAATCCAGCGGGATCGAGTAGCGGAAGTCAATTCGGTTCAGCGTGTTCAGTAGATTACGATACTGACGCCCGCCGTCTTTAAAATCTTTCGCTACAAGACCACACATCCAGTCGAAATAGGCGGCGTCAGTCTCGTTTTTCGTCATAAGTTCAGTTTACCTCCGGACGGTAAGGCAGTTCTCCGGCAACATCCTCGTATTTGCGCAGATCACGAGTAATCTCGTAGTAGCATTTGAGAATATCATTCTGTACATACACGATATCCGCCTCGTATTCTCCAAAGTGATTCAGGCTGCCGAATCCGATCGTCTCCTCGACATCCCGAATGACCTCATCGTTCTCATCTGCCAGCACGTGGTCAGCATAATAGGTCAGAGTGATTCTGTCGTAGTGATTATTTTCGCCAAATTCCTCCGGCGTAATCACATGGGGATTGCCTTCTTCCTCCTCGTGATTGGCTTTGTACTTGTCCCGTGCCATCTGGCGATAAGTTTTAAGATCTTCAGCCTTCTTCTGAGCCTCGGTCTTCGGCTGCTCTTTCTTGGGTTCCTCGGGTGCTTCCTTCGGCTGGGACTCATACTTTTCCTTGTAATAAGCCTTCATCTCGGAAATATCATCCGAGGCCTGCTTTGCAAACTTGTCCTTGGCATACACCCAGGTAGCCACTGCAGCAATAGCGGCAGCGCCGGCCATGATGCCAAAATATAAAACCTTATTCATCATCGTCCTCCTTGATGCTCATCACAGTAACAGCCAACCCGGCAAATAGGGTTGACATACTGATAAGGATTCCGCCAACAATATGGCGCTTGCGTTTTGAGTTTAGAATATAATCGAGGGTGGTCAGCAGATTGTCGAGATAGTCCATTTACTTCCCCTTTCCGCCGGAAAGGACCGCAATACCTCCGGCAAAGCAAACACCGGCGATTGTGGCAAAAGTATAACCAAGAATGTCACGCATACTGATTCCTCCTCAAAATATCATGTTAGATCAGGTCCAGAATGTTGCCCTGCACATTGAAATCCAGCCAAACACTGGGCTCGTCGCCGTTCATAAAGTCCTGGACCCACTCGTTATCTTCATTCAGACCAAAGTCAACAAAGTTATCGCCTTCATCGCCCTTGAAAACCCAGCCAACGATCTGACCTTCTTTGCAGCGAGGAATACCAAGAGAGTCAAGTACATCATTCAGGAACAGATAACCCTGGCTGCGCAACTTGTCATTGGCAAACTGCTGACGAGACTTTAAGAACATCAGGCTGTAATCAGGATTCTTTTCCCAATTAGGGTTACATTCATCAAACAGTTTGGCGTACGGGCTTCCCAGAGGATTCGTGACCTTTACAGTCTTAGAAACCTGCTTCTCGTTGCCCATATCATCGGTCACAGTCTCTTGCACAACCTCTTCATGGGTGCCCATGCGCAGCTGGTTATCAACGTCCTTGCCGTACTTCTCCACCACGCGGCCACGATACTCCTCAAAGGATTTAGAAACCGTGCTGAACGCAGCAGCCAGAGCTACATTACGCTTACGCAGGATGTTGTTGGAAGCGAGAATTGCCGCCACGGACAGACCACCTACGACCAGGCTCGGGCCATACAGCTTGGCGAGCTTTACACCAGTCTGCACATAAGTGATGAAGAGATCCTTCTGTGCATCCTCGTGAGAATAGTCGGAGCCCGTCGGAGGATTCGCCTCGACCTGATGAATGCTGGCAACATCTTCAGAGGTCTTATCCAGGATCTCAGACACCTTAGTGGTAGCTTTGCAGGCCATGACCGCACTCGCGACACCACCGGCAATACCGGCGATCAGCAGCAGTTCCGGGCTGTGCTTAGAAATCTTTAGCTTAGCCACAGACAAATTGCGGCCAGCAACGGACATAATGTTAGAGAGTTTCATAATTAGTTCTCCTTTTCATTGTTACGAGCTTTTTCCAGCTCCATAATTGTAAGAATGCAGTAATTTGCCATATCGAGTAGCGTATCATCGATTGATTCATCAACCAAAGGTTTAGTGCCGAGGCCGATATTCATAAGCCGATGATACTTGTGAGAAATTTGCGTAAGAGCGGTAATGATGCCCTTATCACCAAACTCATCCCAAGTTTCATGAAAACTATTGCCGTAATCATGATTTTTCTTCAGGAAAGTTTCCCTCATTTTTTCAGTAATATCCCTGAACCGAAGTTCGTCATCGGTAAATTTAGGGCCGGAATAATCGAATAGGGACATATTTCTATGCTGTTCTTTGCTCTCTCTGATCGCTTCATCGAGTTCGCTACCCTCTCTGATCGTCTCTCTGATCGCTTTATTGAGTTGAGCTCGATAACATGGTTCTGTTTCCAAAAATATCATTCCTTTCAAATAGGTTTAGCCTTAGGCAGCTTCAGGGTATAGCCCTCTCGTACTCGGACAACACTCGAATCCGCCAGGTTATCCCAGCCATAACGATTGACCATATAGTTCGTGGTTGTGATGCCTGCGGAATCGTAAAGGTCACCAACCGTCACAATATTGTACTGGTCCAAAATATCAATCAGATTGTCCAGCACCTGCTCGCCCTGAATACGGCTGTCAAAGATAATGTCATCGTAATCAAAGGCATTCCTTGGGCGGCCAGTATCCTTTCGAGGCTCCGGGCGATTGCTGCCAGAATAATATCCCGAATACGAGATTCGGGAACCACTCGAATAACTCGGCCTTCTGGACTCACCATACAGGAAAGTATCCACCGTATCATGGATAATATCCTTGATAGCTGGCACGATTCTCTCCCAGAAGATATACTCCTTAACGCTGGTAACATCCTCCGGCAGGAAAATATCAGCCAGTTTCCGGGCATTGGTCTTTTTCTTGGTCTTGGCCGTGCCCTCAATCACCTTCTGGGTCTTGGGCTTTTCTTTCACCTGCCCATTTTTAAATGCGTGGCTGTTATTGGGCATATCGTATTCTGCCATCAGCTAACTCCTTTCAGAAAATCCATTTCGGATGTAAAATGACCCTCGAGAATCACTTTCGTCTCCCGAGGGTAGTTATTCTGTTTCTTCCACTGGTAATTCAGGTTCGACTTCGCCTTTGCCATACTCGGCGCAAATGTCTCCCCTTTCCAGTTCCGGTCAAGCATAGTCCCAAACTGGTCTACCACATGACCTTTGAAAATATAACGCATCACATAAATCACTCCAGTTTAATCGGGTCAGGAAGAGAAATAGACCATCCAGAACGGACTTTGGCAACATAAGCATCGCTAATGTCCTTCCATCCATAATAAATATTAGAACGGTGGGGATCATTGAGTTCGGCCTCGTCATAGAAATCCGCGACCGTGACTGTTCCATACTGATCCAGAATATCAGCAAGACGATGAAGAACATTTGCAGCCTCTTTCTGACTGCCAAAGCTAACCTGGTTGACGCCAAAGTCACGAGTTTCCCGACACTTAGAGTGGTAATCCGCATAGGAAACCTTGTTACGTTTCTTCGGCCGCCCAAACACCATATTCACTATAGCCTTGGCCCCATGCTCGCTGAACTCACTTGAAGCGGCCTTCACCCCTGCATCCACGGAACTGCGGACCGCCGTGTACAAAACATCATTCTTCTTGAGTGCCTTATACATTTTCCAGCCAGCAAACCCAGCCAACGCACCGGCACCAACAACCGCACCAGACACGAACACAAACAAATTCTTACCGAAACTCATAATTTAGTCCTCCTCAAAATGTGAAGCTTTAATAATGCCGCCGTGCTTTTGAATCAATTCTTCAGCAAGATCGATTGGAACAAATCCGTAAACAGTATCGGTAGGCATTCCAGGATCTTCGGCATATTCAAGAATTGCATCGTCAGGCTCGTTAGGAAAACCAAGTTCTACTTCCGTATATTCGCTTGCACCGTCGACTCTAGGATTTGAATAATGATACGCGGAAGCTTGGATTGAAATTTCATAGCCGTCATTGCATAGTGCCCAGGGCCTAATTTTAGTGTTCGTCATGTTCCACGAAACCTTAAGCCATTCTTGTACAGTCATTGCTTTTTTCTCCTTTCAAAGCAAAAACAAAAAGCTAAGACCCTGTGTTTCCACAGAGCCTTAGCTCGAACAATTCCTTAAATCCATTAAGGATTTCACAGATTACTCTTCAGATTCGTCCTCATCGACTTCCTCTGCTTCGGCCTCCACTGCCTCACCTTTGGAATGGCAGAACTTAGCCTTCAGGCCTGCCACACCATTGACCACGTGCGGGATGACATGCTTCTTTGCGAAGGTCACACCTCCGTAAATAGCTGCCACACCGCCAGCGATCAACAACGCTGCAGGCATAAAGCTGCTCGATTCTTCCTCATTGGTTTCGGTTTCAGTGATGGGTTCCTCCACATCGGTCATAGCCTCAGTAGTTTCGTTCATCATAATTTCCTCGTTTTCCATGATAAAGTCTCCTTTAATAAAATATAATTTTTGGAATCTTGTTCCATATAAGGACTTGCAAATTTCGCGTGAGATCAAAATGCATCGTAATTGTAGATAGGGCCATACTTAAAGGCCACCACCATGCAGGGAGTCTGGGCCTCATCTTTGGTCAGCTGAGCACTCAGATCCAACTGTACAGTCGAATGATGGTCATTGATACTCCAGCCAAGGTCATCACCAAGCATCCCATCCGGCAGGCCAATCAAATCGTAATACTGGTTGAGCGAGACATAACCATCCTGAACAAGCTCCATATTGAGTTCATTGAGAGCACTCTTGAGCTTTTCAATACTCGACTTAAAATATCTTCCACAGATCGCGTCATAGCAGAGGGTATCACCATTGCCAGTCTCAAGCACAGTCGAGGTATTTACAGGATTCTTGGTAATTTTCTCCTCGGCCACAGCATTGCGGATCTTTTCTTCCTTCTTCTCACCAACTTCTTCAAGCGTCTTTTCTCGATACTCCTTGAAATTGGTCTCAGAAAGCGCATAGGCCGCTGCCAGTGCTGCATTCTTCCGCAGATTCATCGAGTTGGCCCCGATCAGGCAGGCAGCACCCAACACACCGGTAATAAACGCCGGAGCATAACAGCGCCAGCAAGTCTGCACAATTTCGAGTTTGGTCAACGGCACCCAATTCTGGAATCCATCAACAAAGGCTCCTTCCTTTTCATCGTAGTAATGCAACTTTTGATTTTTAAACGTCCCGGCCTTCTTGTTTTTCTCAACCTCGGCCTTTTCTTTCAAAGCCAAAGCCTTCGGGGTAGCCTTCACCGCCCAATAAGTCGAGCTGGCCATCGCTGTAATGCCTGTGATAGTCAGGATTGTAGGCGCGTTTTTGGCCATTCTGACCTTACAGGCATGGACAAACGGCTTTACATTGATTCGCGGATACTTGATTTTCATTGGAGTTCTCCTTTCATAAATATAAACCTGCTACTTCCTCAACCATGGCTCTACCAACACTAAATACAATATCCGGTGGTGGATATTGCCATGCTTTGATTTCATTCTTTTCATCGTACATCTCGCAACACTCTGCTATGCCGGTATCGAAGATCCAGTAAAGTTCTTCCAAAATATCAGTCATAGATTTGTGCTCGTTCGCCTTCCGGGCCATGTACTCACGGATCTGGTTCAAGGCCCAGCGGCATGTGCTCTGATACTGAAATTCGTATTCCGGCCAATCCTTACTCGGCAGAAAGTAATGTTCGTTTTCAAACTTGTCCAAGACCTCGAAATCCTGAGTTCTCGGCATCTTATTTCTCCTTTCCAGAAAAACAAAACCAAAAGGGGCTTTTACACCCCTCTGGCTACAAGGTCATCAATTGCACCACACATGCACCACATGAATACACTCACTACGATAAGAGAGATTACGCTCCAAAATATAATTTTCTGGATACCGCCCTTCCTCTCAAAGTAGCTTTCTGCACATTCTAATAAGTAATAAAGTGTGATCATTTTTTATACACCTCCATATAAGGATGTGCAATTTTAGCGTATAAAAGAAAAGACCCCGTGTTTCCACGGAGCCGTTTCTCGATCAGATGAAGACTTCAATCTTCTTTTTCTTCAGCTTCCTTATCAGCGCCTTCTTTCCATTCTTTCATAGTTGCCCACTGCCCGATACCCGCGCCAATTGCAACAACAGCGATGGAAACAATGTTCATGACATTAGCCACAGTAAGTTTTTTGATCATTTGTCTTCCCTCCTTTCCATATTAGCCGGTGAAATTTCCGCGAAGTTGTATTTGCAAACTCTCGTATCTTTGCATTCCTTGCGGTACTTCAAGCACTCATACCCTTCGCGGTACATGGTTTTGCCTTCAAACATCCAGGCATAGGTAACTCTCATGGCGCATGGGCACATTTAAAACATCTCCTTGTATTTTATTTTGGGCATAACTTTGTAATCCATAACCACCAAAGGTCGGCCGTTATCATCCAGCTGGGCTGAGAACCACAGATCGATCATGTTAGAAGCATCAAACCCTAAAGAATCGCCAGGTTTGATTTCATCCAGGCCGATTTCCATATAGAACTCATTCAGGCTCTTCCAATCACCGCTTACCGCCATATCGCAGTTAAGATCACCGGCAATCTGCTTGATCTTACCAATATTGCACGGCCATTTTCGTCCGCTAAAGGTATCGTAGACCCAAACATTGCCGTCACCAAGCGCTGCAGACTCGTCCATCTGAATTTTCTCCATACGGTCCTTTGCCACAGCATTCTTGATTGTTTCATTTTTCTCCGGTCCGACTTGCTCAATAACCTTCTGCTCGTACTCCTTGAGTGCCGTAGAACTTACAGAATATAAAGAGGAAAGCGCGGCATTACGCTGTAGGTTGATTTTATTGGCACCAATCGCGCAGGCCACAGTCAACGCGGCCATACTCACGGTCGGCACATAGCACTTCCAGCAAACCTTTACGACCTCAGCAGGCTTTAAATGGTCGTCCATCCCTTCTTTACAACGACGTACTTTTTCTTCTTCGATGAGCGGAAGTGCCTTGGTGGTAGCTCGTACAGCCATTCCAACGCTCGTGAGCACTCCTGCTGCAACCAGTCCTGTAAGAATAGTAGGTGAACAATCTTCCACAAACTTAAGTCCATTCCTTGCCATCTCCTTCACAATTTTTCGGTTGAGTTTCAGATTCATTTTAGGTTCTCCTTTCAAATATAAAAACAAAAAGAAATAGACCAAGGTTCGAGCTTGGTTCTCTCGAAATACCGAGCGCTTTACCTTTAAGCTATCCATTTCCATATAAGGACTTGAAAATTTCGCGTAGCAAAAAGAAAGACCCCGTGTTTCCACAGAGCCTTAGCTCGGATACCTCCTTTTAATCCTCGTAGGTCTCTACGTCAGGTTCTTTCTTGAACTTTGCCTTGATCTTCTCAGGGATATCATATACACTCAGCAGGAATGATCCTACGATGGCACCATAAATGCCAACGCAGATACCAACCAGTTTCATGTAATCGCCCCAGGTGATGGGCTTGTTCCAGATTTTCTTAAACATAGTAAATACCTCCAAATTTTAAATTGGTTTTCTCCATATAAGAACTTGCAAAATTCGCGTAGCAAAAAGAAAGACCCTATGTTTCCATAGGGCCGTTTCCGGTCAATCCTTCTTTTCGGTCTTTTCCTTCCACGGTGTAAATGTCTTACACATGACCATGTACTTCAGGTCAGTAACCCCATCGGGCGTCGTATAAATCCGAAGTTTTGCCGCGTGAGACCAATTATCCAAAGGATCAGTGATAAGTTCGACATGAGCAATGTCTACAATACCTTTGACCCGGATGATTTCCTCGACATCAACCTCATAAATTCGATTGTCCGCAGTAATAGTAACCTGATTTTTAGTCTTGTCAAATACATACCGCATAGTAAAATACCTCCAGTAATTTATTGGATTTTCTCCATATTACCAAATGATTTTTTCGCGAAGATAAAAATAAAAGGCAAAAGCCCATGTTTCCATAGGCCGTGCCTTTGGTTCAATCACCGTGTCTTCCAAAAATGCAATCCACGATTCGTCCGATCATGCCTAGTACAAACTTAGCTCCGTTGACGAATGCAGCGCCAACTACCAGTAAGCCCAGAGCGAAAATCAACAAAATTACGTAAAATTCCATTTCAGAATCCTCCTTTAGTTTAATTTGTTCCATATAAGGAGGTGCATTTTTCGCGCAAAAAGAAAAGACCCCGTGTTTCCACAGAGCCGTTTCTTTCAGAGCGCTTTCAGCATGAAGGCAATTACTACAATTGCACAAGCCGTAACTGCAATTACATACGCAATATTTTTTGCATACTCTTCGTCTTTCATATTGCGTAGAAATTCCAGTATCACCTCTTTCATTGAGCCGCCTCCTTTCAAAAGTTGTCCATATTATACCATGAAAAATATGCGATGGCAAAAATAAAAGGGTCTATGTTTCCATAAACCCTAATATTGATCAGAAAGCAGTTACAGTAGCATTTCTAAAGCTCATTTTTGCAGTAAGTTTAATTGCCTCAATAATGGTTGCCTTTACAATGTAGACCGTCTGTCCATCCAAGCCTTCGTAGGCTCTCGGACTATAGTCCTGTAAAGTGTTCATATCAATATTATTGCCATAAACCGCATAAAGTTTTTTCATAGTAATTCCTCCTATTATGTGCTTTCCTTTCATAATAGGATTTGTGAATTACGCGCACCTACAATGTTTTTCTGTCAATAACAGTCTCCCAGCGCTCTCTTTTCAGCGGTTTGAGCCGTAATCGCCACATTACCTGACGTACTGTAACCGTTGGATAAAGCCCCTCGGAGCCTTCGGTAGCATACAAATTAAAGAAATCCCTAAATCCTGGACTTAGATACAAAATATCATTGAGCCACGGGTCGATCTCAGTCCAGTAGGTTGATTTTGTACCCTCATCAAATCGTTGCTGTACTATTGCTATTCCCTTATTACCAATTTGATATAAAGTACATCTATTATATAAGGGATGGTCACACTCATAGGTTCGGCCAAACATATGAGTTGTAATTTCCGGTTTCTCAATAAAATATCTCATAGGCAAAATAAAAGACCCCCTGCCGCTTTGGCGAGGAGGTCTGCGGAATCAGCCAAACCGTACGACCATTCGATCGCTGCTGGCTTCATAATAAAGACTTAGTTCTGTTCCTTCGTCATTCAAAATTGTGATATTGTCTCCGCCATCGAAATCGACTTTTGAGAATCCAGCTTCTTTGCATGTATTGACGTATTTCTCAAAATCATCGAGGGAAACGTTATACACATAAACAAAGCCCTGATTCTCATCGTCGGAACTTACCAGCGTCGGGAACCCTTCTGGCTGAGGGATAGACAAACCAATATCACTCGTCATCCACTCGTAGGCATTTTTGTACGGAGATACCGAGGTAAACGTCTGGGAATAAAAATCGTAGGTTGTCTGGTAATATTTCTCACCATCAAGGAATATTAGTTTTACCTGCCCATAATCCGCAAGGGTGCAATATGTTTCGTCTGTGAAGCAATCAAGAAAAAATGTAAAAGGACTTGGCTTGGAGCTTTCACCAATGTCTGTATAGCATTCAGTATTTGACTGAAAATATGCCCAATCCATTTGATCATCGTCAATTTCATGTTCTTCCTGGAGCTTTGATAGCAGTTCGTTATCTTCATCTGTTAAGTCGTCTTTAAGCTCGAAATAAAACTGGGCACTCAAAATCGGATGATTTGTATTGTTTGTGTAAGTCAGCATCAAACTTTTTTCGCCATAATCGGTAATACCACGAGAAATCTCGTAATCGATAGAGCCTTCCATTTCTGCCGAGTGCGTTTCTTTAGCATCATCTGTGCCTTTGGTATCTGTAAAAGCCGATCCCGGAGTTGTCGGCGAGGAGGATTTAGAGCTCGCAGCCGCACTCTGACTTCCGCCGCATCCGGCCAATCCAAATGCCATAACTGCAGCCAGTCCAATAGCCATTAACTTTTTCATAGTTTTCTCCTTTCTAATTGCAGGGATTTATTGCATTTTACCACACCCACCAATAAAAATAAAGAGCCCATGTTTCCATAAGCTCTTTTTCGAACCTCATTTCTTCAAGAATTTCGTACAACTGCGGATCGTGTCCTTAACGAACTGTGAGCCGATCGTACCGGTTTCCTCGAACTTAAGTCCGCCTATGATGAGAATGCCGTACATGCCGACCTGGCCAACGAATTTTGCCACGTCCACCGCTGTATTCACAATAAGAGCGATTCTCTTTTCGTGAAGATCGGCCTGCGCCTGGAACATCTGATCCTGATGTTCAGATGTCTTTTGGCGGGCCTCAACCTCATTTTTCGTTTCATCGATCCTGAGCTTGTACAGCGTGTCCAGCTCCTTCACGGCCTGAGCACGTTCCTCTCCTTTCAGCGTCTCCAAATTTCCGAGGGTCTCCTCGATACGTTTGTTCAACATTTCGCTGTTTTGATCTGCCATTTTAATAATCTCCTTTCAAAGTAATAAATGGTTCCATAATAGCCCCAGTTATTTTCGCGGAATAAAATCCTCATGCTTTACTTTTAGAATTACAACGTCCATTTCCGCGAAATCCCGAAATCTAGGATCTACCTCCATAAAAACCAAAGGACCGTCCTCATCCGAACGGTCCACTCGCAGGCTGCCGATTGTGTTGGCGCTAAGAAATTCGCTGACTCCGTGCGATCTTCCAATAATATAAGAAGCCAGAATAAGAATCGCCGTAGCAGCAATATAAAACCAATCCATGTAAATTCTCCTTTAAACCGTTTTCTCAAATTTTCATCCCGGGGAATTTTATGATATGAAAATACCACTTCCTTTCGTAACCTGCGTCCTGGAAAATATAAAAAGAAAGACCCCGTGTTTCCACAGAGCCTACTCCTTTTAAGATACTTTACTCAGATACACAAATTCACCTCTTTTAAACGACTTGATTGGGTATCCGGATTTTTTGATGGCTATGCAGATGCAGGATGCTGCCACAGTAGAAGATTTATACCCATCAACGTCCAGTCTCACGACTTTAGCGTCCATAGCCATAAACTCCTTGAGCACCCCCTGCAAATTGCAATAGTGACCAGTCTTTCCAGGTACTTTCTCAACAGGTGTCATTTTCATAAATGGTTCCTCCTTAAAAATATCAGAGTATTTTGCACTCTTTTCATATAAGGACCTGAGATTTTCGCGGATGTAAAAACAAAGAGGGTATGTTTCAACCCTCAGGCTTCCGCTGTTGCATATTTACCGATCCATATAAATTTCTTCCAATCTTTCCATAAGTCCTCCCTTTATTAAATACCAAATAACCAAATTGGCCCCTACTTTTTCAAGAAACGTAAGATCATCATAGTTATCTTGTGTTCCCTTCTTAAAAGCAGAATTCCACATCATAGCCCCAATACAGAAAATGGGAAAACATACTAAATTTCTAATTTCCATAAACATATATAGTTCCTCCTTAAATATGTTGGATTTCTCCATATAAGAGTATGCAAATTCGGCGTGGAAAAATAAGACCCTATGTTGCCATAGAGTCTCGGCTTTGTCAGCTCAATACTGACTCAACAGGTTTCTCTCGATATGTACGATGGTATTTTTCTTTCAGATCGACCGAAGCAAGAAATGCGTTGTGTTCAAGTTTTCTCAAGCGACGATACTCTTTTGTGTCACCCTCCGCTCTGCTTTTGCAAAGTTTTCTGTGCAAACACATAAAGTCTTCACGTGCTTCGATTTTTTGAATTTCAAGTTCATTTCCTTGGACGTACCTAAGAATATCAGTATACATTTTGATACACCTCCATAATACACCATGCAAAATCTGCGGAGAAAAATAGGACGCCATGTTTCAGACGTCCATTCCGATTAGATATTGATGTCAAGCTCAAATGACTTAGTATTGCAGTCGTATTCCTTGGGAATGCCCAAATCTACAAACCTGTCTCCTTTTGCATAGCTCCAGAAATGACCGTAGAGCTCTGCAAGTGAGAGCGGCTTATCCAATGTGATTCCCGTATCATCAAGGATCTCACATAGAGATATGTGCCCTCTCGCTCGCAAAACATCGGTAAAATAATTTTGCTTTGCACGAAGATACATAATGTTGTAGTCCGCATTGTCGGTCCAATTTATACTGCGTTCATCAAATACTGCTTTCATTCAGTATCACCTCCATAATACCCCATGTCATTTTCGCGCGTGGCTTAAATGCCAAAAGAATTTATGGTAGCGGTCATAGTAGGTATCTTTGGAGCATGGCATGTCTAACCTAGATTTGAGATAGGTGTAACCTAGATTAGAAGTGACCGCCTTGAAAATATAACGGGCAAGGTCCGGGTCTGCTTTCTCGCAGCACTCCTCAATTAAGACCATGTTCTGTGAACACTCGATCTTTCGCTCAGCACAAAGGGCTGTTCTATCTTCTACCCTATTTGTGGCAGATAGTTTCTCCCCCTGCTCAAACTCGTGAGCCATCGGGTCAACTTCCAGATATTCGCGCTTCCAGTCGGGATACTGTAAACAGAAATGCTTGAGTTCGTAGTAACGTTCTGGCGGTATCCAGTAACGATTCTTCTTTGATAGCTTCGACCGTATCTTAGTTGCCATGCTTTGCTCCTTTCCAGACGTAGCCAGTCTCCTCATAAAGTTTCTTCGGAGAAATATAATAATTTATACGTCCGTACTTAGAGTCCATGTCCTTGATCGATGTAATCTCTTTTCCGTTTCTTGTAGCAGTTCCGATAGGCAGCCATCCTTCAATGATTCCTGCCCGCACCCAGTTGGCATCTTTTCCGTAAATTTCGGCCACCTTCACAACAGGCACCGAGCCAATGCCAAATTCCATAATTTTCCAGCTCCTTCCAACTGCTATTTTAGCTTAGCTAGTACGATGTATTCTGTCGTACCACGCTTTTGCAGTTAGTAAGTTAGCATAGAAACTTGTAACCCCCGTCCTGAACTTACAGAATTTGATGGCCAGACACAAGATGTAGTATTGATTTATTCGTACATCTATAGTAAAATATAACGCACAGAGGTGATATAATGCTTATAAAATGTCCCGAATGTGAACTACAAGTGAGTGACAAAGCGCTATCATGCCCTCACTGCGGATATCCACTAAAGCCTGAAGCACTAAAGCCCAGGAAACCTCGTCAAAACAAAAGAAAGCGCCTGCCCAATGGATTCGGCCAGATAACCGAACTCAAAGGGAGGGCACTTAGAAAACCATTCCGAGCCATGGTTACAGTTGGCAAGACCCCAGAGGGCCGTCCAATCTGCAAACTGCTAAAACCCGAAGCTTATTTTGAAACTTACAATGATGCTTATGCTGCACTACTCGAATACAACAAAAGTCCATTTGATTTTACGGAGCAAACGACTGTTAAAGAACTTTATCATGTATGGAGCAAAGAGTTCTATCCGACTTTAAAAACAACTGCGGCTTATGTTGCAGCGTGGCGGTATTGCGAATCGATTCATGATATGAAACTCTATGAGGTACGTCCTATTCATATAAAATACTGTATCGAAGAAGCAGTGATTACGGATCAGAACGGAACACATAAGGCTTCTGAAAACACAAGAGTAAAAATAAAAGGTCTCCTTCGGAAACTATTTGATAGGGCATTAGAGCTAGGATTACTCACATCTAGTCCTGTTACTCCGGTCAAAGTCGATAACAATCCAGAAGCTAAAACCCACCATATGTGTTTCACGAATGATGAAATGAAACTATTATGGGGTCACTATAAAGAATATAATCATGTTGATATGATTCTGATTCAATGCTATAGTGGATGGAGACCAAGAGAACTTGTAGCATTGAAACTCTCAGATATCGACTTAAAAAAGAGAGCTATGACTGGAGGAATGAAAACTAATTATGGCATTAACCGTACAGTCCCAATTCATCCTAGAATTTATCCTCTTATAAAGAACTATTATGACCGTGCAAAGGAAGTCGGCAGTGAATATCTGTTTAATCATGTGAATCAAGATCCTGCTAAAAATCGATATGTCCCGATGACATACAAGAGATTTTTCCTCACATATGATTTGGCAGTTAAAGAATTACATCTTGATGAGCGGCATCGTCCGCATGACGGTCGAAAGCAATTCGTGACGATGGCAAAGAGGTACAACCTAGACGAATATGCTATCAAGAGACTCGTTGGCCATTCTATTGCGGACTTAACAGAACGAGTTTACACAGAAAGAGATTTTGAATGGTTGAGGGCTGAATTAGAAAAAATAGAATGTTATAGCCGCGAGGCCAATGTATGAATAGTGTAGGAGTGTCCTACTTTTTCATACACTTTATAGCTACTGACCGCTATAACATTCTACGTTATGCCGCTAAATACTTCTAATTATGCCCCTCAGCTCTTTTTCAAAACAAAAGTGATACAAGGCAATAATTGACGCACTAACAACAAAATATGCGAGTGGGTGTAGGAATAAAGTACAAACTACCTACATTCACTCGCCTTTTTCTGCCCCGATCTGCTTGTTATAATTGGCGGTACTGATACCCAGCAGCACGCCCAGGAAGGTGTCCACCGCAGTAATCGTACCAACAATCTGCTCACCATACGGCAGGCCCCAGATCTGGGATACCGCAAAATACAGCGTTGCCAGAGCCGGCAGTAGATACTGTGCGATCCACTTGCAAATATCATAAGTCTTGTTACTCATTTTACATCAAACCTCCTCTTTATTCAATGGGTGTTCGTGCATTGGCAGCCGCTCTACTTCTGCCATAGCCTTTGTCCCTGTGCCGTTGCCATTACTATCGTGATAAGGCACATACAGATAATCATGGAAATTCTCATACTCGTCCTGAGTGATGTACCCGCGCGAAGTATATAGCGCCGCAAGTGACATAATCCTATCATGTGCAAGGCCCAAGAGCAGCTTCGTCTTGGCATCCTTCTTTTCACGCCGAGCTTGGAGATAACTCCAGAACCCGCCGGAGGCCACGACGCTGCACACGACGGTGATGAGCAATTTAGCCCACTCGTCCATCTTAAACACCTCCCCTTACGCGATTAAACGATCCAGCTCGTAAGGTATAAACATCCAGGCATCCTCTCCCATAACTTCATACGCGATACTGAATATCCGCATCCCGTAATCCGCTATGAAATTGCACACCCATTCTTCAGCTTCCATCCAATACTGTCGTTTAACAGCTTTGTGAATATCAGGTAAAAGCCCGTAAGAAAACAAAGCAGCATGACCAAGCTCATGAATCAGCACCGTCTCCAGTTCTTGCCCACTCAAAACGTCGGAAATATAAATCCTCATTACGGTAGGGTCCGTAGTGGCAAGTGTGCTGGCTCCGGTCCTATCCACGAGCTTGGCGCTGCCTGGGTTTACGAAAGCTATATGCCACAAATATCCATTCATGACAAAGCTCTTCATAACCGTAAATCTTTAACGACCTTTAGACGGTCAACTCTCCAACAAGCGCTGTCAAGTCGGCTTTCATCCGCTTCTTCAGCTCAGGATCAGAGGACGACCAGATAGTCCGGATCGATTCAAGCGTATTTGCAATGTGCTCCCTCGCATGTCGATTCATTTCCTCTTTATCCTCACTCTTGTTGGAATCATGGTAATGACGTCTCGAAACATCCCACTCACGGTAAGCGGTTCCGAACTTCTCGTTTTTATCATCCATCATTTTACGGTTAGGCGTGTACCCCATGCGATAGCGGCGAGGATCAAACTGGTCAGTATCGGCCATGTGATCCATCTCCCACCACTCGGGCATCTCCATACCGTCACGGTCGTCCATATAACGGTCCAGTCCGCGAACATAGCCATAGCGGCCACGGGACTTACCTTCTTCCATCGCCTTCTCCACAGTCCGATAATAGTGGGCTTTCGCCTCGTAATAATCAGTCTGGGCAAAGTCTTTGATCATATCGACAACCTCGCCGGCTTCTTCTGCATCGACATTGCCGACACCGCCGGACATCTGGGTCTTGAGTGCATCGATCAGTGTGCATTTCAGCTCGCACAGATCCATATTCTTCTCGTTCTCAGCCATCGTTACTCACCTCCTCAACCGCACATCTTGCTGATAGCAAGCATGGGGTTCGCAGAGACAACAATGTCCGTAGTCCCAGTGTTCACAACGGTCACGCGGTCGTAGTCACAGCACGAGTTAAAGACCGGCAGACAGATGGACACCTGCCCTACAGTGTTCGCGGTCTCAGGGGTAAATATCATAGTCGTTTCCGGCATGACATCCCCGCCCAGAGCCAAAGCGAGCTGTACAGGTGTTGCAGCAGTAGCCCCGGTCACATTCGCATGGAACGAGACCATATAGGCGCCGCTGCGGTTCAGTTTTACACTTCCCGTGCCTTTCCGATGGCATGTAGAGCAATTGGTGTTAGCAAGCACCGAGTTAAAAGTAAGTGCTTCTCCGGTGGCAACAGTCTGCTCAGTGGTATTCGTCAACTTAATCATCAAGAACCCTCCCTATCTCAAAATATAAAGGAGAGACCCCGGTCAAGGAGCCTCTCCATTTTGATTTAAGCACTCATGCCGCAGCAACCGGCAGTCTGGCACGGCAAGGTACCAGTCCCGGCATACGGATTCGTGACGATATAGGCAGGATTTACAGGAGGACGCAGCTGGTTAACGAGGTAGTTGTTCTGAGCCTGCTGAGAAGCGGACAGATCAGCAGCGGCCAGGCGAGAACGAAGCTGAGCAATCGTGTCATCCTTGGCAGCCATCTGGTTCGCCACAATCTCATCATGCAGCTGACGGTAGTTCGCATTGTCATTCTGCATGATCGCCTGGGTCTGCTGGGCGATAGCATTCGTGATAGCACAGGTGTTAGTGGCCATCTGATACTGAATCTGAGCCTGGCCCTGCTTATTCTGGCAGCAGCAATCGGCAAGCTGAGTCTGCAGAGCATTAGTGTTCTGCATAGCCGCTACGTTATTGGCATTGATGGCCTGCTGCAGACCAAAGTTGCCCTGGAGCATCGCGGTATTCACACCGTTGAAGCCCGTCAGCATCCCATTGTTCACAGCATAGAAACCATCGCACATGCCGTAATTGATGCCGTCGAGCTTCGAGATGATGTTCTGGGTATCAAAACCGCGCTGGATGTCAGCCTGGGTAGCAGCTGTAGCAACATAACCACCACCGTTGCCGTAACCACCATTAGCACCCCAGCCATAGCCGCCGAAGCCGCCCCACATGGCAAGCAGGATAATGATGATCCACCAGCCGTTACCGCCCCAACCGCCATCACGGTCGTTTGCGGTCACAGCAGCAATATCGGAAAGAGAGGGCATATTCGCGTTAAACATAAGATTTTCCTCCTTCATAAGGAATGTAGAGTAAAAGAAACGGACTATCATAAGTCTTTCTTACTCAACCTATCTGCGCGCATTGATAGGCCTTTCTCAAAGACCTATAATCAAATGAATGGATTCCTTTTGCGTTCAGACATCCTTAGAATTTGTACTTCTCTTAATTTTCAACGTCCTTACTTTCTGATACCAAAGAACTTAAAGGCCTGGCTCATCGCCTGGTCTTTTGTCATTCCATAGGTCTTCAGAATATTATTTGCAACTTCCTGCCCTTTTGCACTGTCCCCATTTTGAATGATCTCCAGATATTGCTTAGCCATAGGGTTGTTCATTACCTGGGGATTATTCTGGATCATCTGCATAGCAAATTTGGCAGGGTCAAACATGGTTAATACCTCTCTTTCTTATAAATAGCGATTAAGTTCTAAGCCACCAAGTCATCGTAACATCGGAAGTCGGCTTTTCTTCAACAAGTACAGTTATAGAGTTGCTTCCGGTGTACACAAGACCGCCGTTGATCACGTTTGCAGCTTCGGCAAGTGCTACTTTAGTGGCAAGAACCGAGCTATCACTAGGACTTCCAAATCCAAGAAACATTGAATTTGCAGTGATTGTTGGAGCAACCGAAATTTTCTTTACTGGAGTGACAACTTGTCGATATGCAAACCCTTGCGCTTGCTCATCAGAAGTCGCCGTACTCCATCTGTCTACATAAAATGTAGCGCTGTATTCCCATGGCAATGCCGCATACACGATTTTGTTCTGCACCGGGTTGGCGCTGATGCTGGACAGTGCGGCATCGACCGTGGTTTTGTTGGCTCCCGATTCAATGCCACTCAGCTTGGAATACTGGGTCGAGCTCATCAGGCCATTGCTGGAGGCCGAGGCCAGGCCGTAGGTCGTATTGGAACTCGGGATGCCCAGGGCGGTGATATCACTTTTCTGCACAGCAGAAACAGCGATGACGTGCCCCAGGCTGTCCACGGTGATTTTGTACAGGCCGCTGGCCCGGGCGGTATGCATGGGGTGAGTGTACTTGTTCGCGCCCTCATCGATGCCTTTCAGCTTTGTCACGGCGCTGGGCGGCATCAGGCCAGCGGTCGTTTCCGTGGCCTCGGGAATCGTAACGGACTCAGGTTTACTCCAGGTTCCATCGCCTTTCAAGTAGCTATCCTTATCAGCAGAAGTCGGTGCCGGGACAAGGCCAGACGTACCGTCAGATGTAGTCGTGGCACCTGTAAATACATCAGCCACCATAATCTCATTGATCTTTGCAGCATAACCATCAATCGTAAGGTCTGATGGGACAGGAACCCCTTTATTTTTGATGGCAGCCGCAATATCTTTTTTCGCCGTACTCAATCGAGCAATTTCATTTTGAATACTCACGCTGCCACCCTCTTTCAGATAGCCATAAGTGCTTCTTCAATGTCGTTGGTAAGGCTTACTGTACCGCCAGAAGTATAGCCGGCGGCAATTGTAACGCTCGTAGCAGTCAGGCCATCAATGGTCTTGGCAATAGCTCCATTGTTGGCCATAGTGCCTTCAACAACAGCGCCGGTAGACGAAACAATCTTCTTCCCTGCCAGAATATCACCAGCCGCAGCAGTAACACTGCTCACGTCTTGGTATTTAGCGGGGATAGCTGCCACGGTAACTTTGCTCAGAACACTTCCCGCAGTGGGAGTGATATTCTGCTCAGCTTTTGTCGGGGTGGCAGTCTTCTGCTCGGTTACGATTTTCACAACACCCTTACCATTGTGATAACCGGCAGGAACCGTATAGGAAGGCATAGTTACATCAAGGGTCTTCTCTACGGCACCATTATTAGGCATGGTACCTGCGATCTGCTTGCCGGTCTTGTCAACAATAACCTTCCCAGTAAGCACATCTCCTGCTGCAGCAGTCACACTCGTGACATTCTGGTAAGAGTCAGGAATGGCGTTGACCGTAACATCACTGAGGCCATAGTAACCTTCATCTGCAGTAATCTGCTGGTTTGCCTTGGTCGGAGTTACCGTCTTGCTCTGCAAGCTATAGTTACCGCCGCCTGCTACGCCGCTTACTGTACCAGTGCCATCGTGGTAGCCCTTTGGAATGGTGTAGGTCTCGCCTTCCTTGACACTGGTTGAGACACTTCCCTGATTCGTAATAGAATCATATGCAGAAGCAATATCATCCAGATTCGAGGTAGTAGTAATTGCCTTAGAAATGGTATCGACATCGGCCTTGGTAGATAACTTCAGCTCGATAGCCTTGGTTCTTAAGAGGTCACGATCAGATTGAATTCTTGTAATTTCAGTTGCAATGCTCATATTTCTTCACTCCTTCAAATGCCACTCAAAAGGACGTCAATATTCCCGACAATTGTATCTACGGCTGCACTCGAAATTGGACGGGTATTATCTTTCTCTGCGTCATTCGCGACATCGACTGAGAGAACCTTGGTCACTTCATCATAGAGCAATCCATTGCCTATTTTAAAATCAATTACGGTTCCACTGGACTCTTTTGGTGTTTCCCATCCGATATCCAGATCTTTGTCGCTAAGCTTCGTGAAGACCTGGCCTTTTTTGCCGCCCCGCGCTAAATTTCGCAGAAATTCAGCAATGGACATTATTTGCTCAAGTAATTTGACATCTTCTTCATCATACTCATCTGGCTCAATGTTACTGTGATGCCCAAGATAATATGGAACATCACAGGTGATAATGCATTCGCCATCTTTATAACCGGCAAACACAATCGCCCCAAATCCGCAACAACCTGCAGTAGCATCTTTTGGAACAGGAATAACAGGATCGGTGAGCAATACTGTTCGCTTTACTTTTTTGGGAGAAATAAAAGTGACATATACACTCCGGTCCTCCCAGCCGGATTCGGGCATGACAGTTATATGCTCTCGGCCATAGCTGTCGTATGTGCCAAATTCAAGATACTTTTTAGGGCTGTCCTTAATGGCAGCAGTATATTCGTTCAGAACGATTGTATTTGCCATTTCAGTCGCTCCTGTTTATTCCGGATGTGGAACTTCCTCCACCTTCACCGGTTCATTTTGATTTGGTCTTTGCTTATGCTTATTCTTAAAAAGGTACCGCTCTACTTTATTCAGCCTCTCCGAAATATCTGATAGACTCACAGCAGATTCGTCAATTTGTTTCTTCGGCTGCTCTAAAACGAACTTCACCGTCTGGATCTGCCCGTTGGAGGTCCACCACTTCCCGTACACACAACTCCAGTCGTGCATCGGGAATAAACTCACACTGCCATCCATCGGTACTTCCTGCGGCATAATCTCATCAGGCGAATAAATCATCCGCCCTGGGATAGTCCTGGGTCTGTTCAGCGGAACACCGCCAATGCCGGGGGCCGCAGGATACTGGGGCTGAAAACCCGGCATATTCACAGGCTGCTGCATCGTACCAATTTGACTTCCTTGGGGCATAATCCCCGGCATGGTCGTGCTCATAAGGCTCTCCTTTTAAGATTCGCTCAGTTTTTTCTCAACGGCGTCACGCCAACGCTCCGGCACGTCAAGAATCGTAAGTTTGCCAAGTTTAATCTGGCACACATAAAAACGTACCATTATTCACCACCTCCGGCCAGCATCTGGGCCAGCTCCAAAATGGCAGCCGCGTTGGCGTCCACCTGTTCTTGCAGCGTGGGTTTTGTCATCGCAGCCAGCTCGTCCGCTGTATATGCATGGTAAAACTTACAATCTTCATATAGGTCATGGCCAGGGATAAACCTCCGAAGCCCCTCCTGGCAGTCCGCCGTTACCGTGCCGGGCATTACCTCGTAGGCATCTTCAACATGCCCTGTCACCACCCGCCCGACATACAAGTACCCTTTAGCAAGGTCAGGGGTTATCACTTCGGTTTTTGTGATTTCATCGTAGATTTTCATTTTTTATCTTTCAGCTCCTTTCTATTGAATTTTCGGTATACAAATTAGAATAGTATAACTGCATTTACGCCAACATACTCATCAGCTCTGTGTACGACAACGCGATAATATTTATGTTTACTAGGATTTAGGTACATATTGATTTTATCGCCAAGCATCGGCAACTGTGCGTAACTATTTTTTCGGATATTCACTGCATCATCGACTTTGGTGAAATTTGTGCCATCATTCGAGAAATAAAGTTCAGCACTTTTTGGCCCATTCACACCGTAACTGCTATAATTAGGGCCAATAACAAGAGCAGCATGTACAGACGTCGGTTCTGGCAATTCGATTTCAATCTGCCCATCTTTCCCAGAACCAAAATGGCATATGTTTTCGTTGTACCCGTTTTCAGCCCAGTTATAAATGCGATAATTGTGGTTAAACATATACCAGGCTGCTCCAGCGCTAGCATCATTTCCGCTTAAAGACTTCATGCTAACTTTATAACCGTTTTGTGAATTAGAGCTCATTGCCGGAATAATATTTGTCAGTTCAGTGCTTTTTTTAGATGTCCCGCCTCCCGGAATCCTCGGTGCTACACCCATCAGCAGCTACCCCGCGCAGCACATGCCGCAGATTTATTACAATGTTTCATGCTAAACCTCCTTACTCTGCTATCTCCCACCGGACAGTAATATCGCAGGTGGGTTTTTCTTTTACATACGTTGTGACATGCTGGTAGGAACTGACAGTCACCCCATCGTTAATAATACCAAGAGCCTCTGTAAGAGTGTCATCAGTTTTTGCAACTTTAGTCGGCGTAAACCCACATCCTGACATAAACGTGCTAGATGCCGTAACATTAGGGGCTGACGATTTCTCTGGCTTCACAGCAATCGACTGCTTGTATGGATAGTCGGTTACGCCATCGCTATATGCGGAAGCTGTCCAACCATTTACACTAAAGGTTCCGCTGTATACATACGGAATCTTCTTTTCGGTTTCGGTGATTTTATTCAAAAGGTTCCCGGCAACGTCACCGCTTAAGGTCCCTTTGGCATCTTCAAACCATTCGTTGAACTGGGCATTCCACTGGGCCATCTGCTGATCGATGTTCAGACTTTTCAGCACTCCTGTACAAATCGGGCACTCAGATGTACCAACAGCATTCTCGATCTGAGACTGTGAAATGCTGCTGGAACCTGCTTTACGCAAAATATAAGCCAGCGGATACTGGTGCACAAACTCAGTGTTCTCCATCGTTGGTTTTACCGGCTTTGATGCTTCGGTTCCGGTCACAACTTTGATACTGTTTTTACGCACATCAGAAGCAGCGTTCACTTCCAGCACAATGGCATCATAGCGGTCCAAAAGCACAGCCGCAGATCCGCAGCTAATAGGCATCGGTGCATCGTTGTAGGTCCAGGTATGATTGAACCAAGCACGCCCACTCGATACGTTTACAGTATTCCCAGTTCCGGCTTTTACAGCAAACGTATCACCAACTGCACCAATAACACCATCATAGATAATGCCATCAAACATCCGGCTCAAATCTTCGGAGTCGTACTTTCGATCTCCATTCAGGCTATTGTAAAAGCCATAACTAAAAGCCATATTGTACAGCCTCCTTTAAGTTTTTGTCAGTGTCGGGGTCGAGAATGTCGGCACGATCGTAGTGCCCGTGGAACTATCCGAGATAACGACCTCAACCACTCTCGTAGTAGCCTTGATTTTGTACTCATTTTGAATCTGTACAATATCTCCGACGAAGAAATCCTTCCCATAGCTGAACATCTCAGTATTCTCAATGTCACCCTCAAACCCGGTAGCCTGGGTATTCTCCCCAAGTTTATCGTAGCCTCGCTGTTCAAGCTGGGCATTGTATTCGGTGGCAGATAGAGTCTTACCGCTTGTCTTGGTGCTCAAATCCCGGGCATCCACAAACAGCTCTCGCCTGTCCATCCCACTGGGGAACTCCTGAACACCGTTACCGTATACACTCTTGAATTTTCGGTCCGAGCCTTCTCCTTCCCCGCCAACCAATGCTACATTCTTAAGCTCCGCAGAACTCTCGTAGTAGTTCGAGTTGACCAGGTTTTCAAAGTTCGGGCTAAAGATCACGTACGGCAGTTTCTTTTGGTTATAGGAACGGTCCGTGCCGAAATACAAAGAAAACTCGAACTTAAGGTCACTGTTCAAGATAACCTTAAATCCGAGTTCATTCGTTTCGCAAAGAGATTTAATAGCATCGTAGAGATTGTCGCCCGTATACTGGGCATCTACTGTCAGCTTTGTAATTGCTTCGTCAGTGCTTTCCTTAAAAACAAAATTCGGGATCTTCCGCTTCTCATCACTCGGCGAAATGATGTTTTCTGTAAGAAGTTTCTTGATCCCGTCCTGTAAACTGCCGCTAAGGGTCGTCTGGGTCCAGATAATACGCCGGTCTAAAATAGACTCAAGGCTCCTCCCCGTCACAGTAACGTGGCTGCCATCCTCCGCATCGCTCTCGATATCGTTCTTCTCGATAATCATAAGATGCTCAGATTCGGCGCTCCAAATATAATACCCGTCTTTGGTAAAGTTGAAAAATGCTGCACTGACAGGGGCATAAAGCTCAAAGTCTCCGTAGCCGGTGTAACGGTCAGTCCAGATAAAAGACTCATAGTCGTCAATTACAGCTACCGACTTAAAGTCCTTGTCCATAATCAGTGCTTCCATTTAAATACCCTCATACAAAGAAGAATAGTTTATTTTGAAATCCAGGTAGTCGCTGCCCTCATCCGCAGTATAGCCGAAAATGTTGTCGCCTTTCGACAGCATAAACCAGTCGTCATCTTTACCAATGCAGTTCAGGATATTAGTCGTAACACCATCACGCAAAAGCTCGATCGATTTGTGGCCCTTCACAGTCGAAATCGTAATTGTATCGCCGTTCACAATGCCGGAACCAGTAAAGCTCACAAGCTCATCGTGGCTGATAGCCATTTTCTCTCTGGTTCGCACATTGTAAATTGTAAGGTTCTTCACTGTGCCGATCGCTTCAATGGTGATAGTAATTCCCTGCTCCGCATCGCCGTCATAGTAAACGACATTTTCTTTGCGCCGCTCGATAATGCCAAACTCGATCTTATCCTCAGTCAGCGATTCGTTAGAGAAAGGAAACTCGAAATTAGGCGCCACACCATGAAATACTACCTCTCGAATTCCGTCATCGCCTGCCGACTTCCAATACGGATTCGGGCAAACGATACTGACCTGAATGTCTTCGTTTTCACTAAAGATATTTGGTTCATTGGATTCGGGGTAGCCTTCCACAATGCAGCGCCGGTTATCGGTCTCAATCTCAAGTTGCAAATACTTCTTCACAGGAAAATACTTGTAACTCAAATGTCGTGCATCTTCAATGGTAGGTGCTCCATGCAGGATAAGATACAAAACAATGTTTCGTTCAGTAGATCGGGCAGAGTTAAACTTAGAACCGTCATTTGTGGCAATTTCCGTTGTATTGATGTTGGCTTTGGGCGGACCAAGCCCTTCAATCTTCTCAATCTCAAAGGGTCCGTCATTCCAGATGAGAGGAATGGTCAACGATTCGCCCATGTAGTTCGTGACTTTCACGGATTTAATCATGCTTTTCCTCTTTCCTTCATCATGGCAAACTGGTTGTTCGTCTGGCGGTACAAATCGATCCTGCTCAGTGCCTTCGGGCTGTAGTTATACTGATTAAAGTTGTAGGTAGTAGCCCCGCCATTTTGATTCTGGCTGGGGTTCACATTCTCAGCATACTTATCCGCAGGGGCTGCCTTCCGTACACGGTCAATGCTGCCGGCAAGGTTCATGCTGCGGTTTGCAAAACTCCGATCAAACGCATTAAGGCCACTATCCACCTCATCCATATCCAAAACCGGCCGGATGGTAGGCTCGTACTCGAAATCCTCATCCATCGTAGCGGCAATGTTCTCAGCAATGATTTGTGCAGTGGAAATAGCTTCCGTCGCAATATTCTCACTGGCTTTTGCAACTGTATCAGCATAGTCGAGGATACCGTTTGCAAAACCCAAATCAAAGTACCGGCCAAAGCCATACATCACCTTGGATGGCGAGTTGATTTGTAATTTCTGTTTTGCAGCCTCAAGTGCCTTTCCGGCAACCTCTGCTGCGGCATTGATAGCTTCCGATTCACCGGAACGAATACCAGCGGCCAGACCAATTGCCAGGAAGTTGCCTGCCGTATACCAATTGTTGTACTGTTCATGAATAGTGGAAACTACTCCGGTCAAAAGATTTGTGACACTGGTATTAAAATCAGCCTGTTTATTGGCAATCGTGGTGTTCAGAGTCAAACACAACGTATCAATGCTCGCAGCAATCAGAAGGGTGTTCGAGGAAATAGCGGTTGTAACAGATGCTACAAAATTATTCACCAGTGTCTGTGCATTCTCTGCTACACTCGGAGCATTTTCCGTAATGCCAGTGTTAAATGCCTGAATCATCTGGCTGCCAACGGTGCTCATGGATTCTGCTGCCGAGGCAAACATATCCACAAACGAACTGTTGGGTGTAAAGGTATTCAGCGCCTCGCTCAGCATATTAAGAGCTTCAAAGTTGATGTTTCCAACCAGATTCAGTGCATCAACCAGGCTCTCAATGCAGGCAGATGCGTCATTGATAGAGACAACGCTCAGCATCGTACAATTCTGACCGTAGGATACGAGGGCTTCGCCAAAGGCAGCAAGATTGGACGCAAAAGCACCTAGATCTTTCTCACCCATTAGCCAGCCAATGAACCCACCAGTAGGGTCAATAGACTGGGACATAGCAATGATTGTGTTCACCGCATTCTCGCTTGCCATTACAGCATTTGAATCAAACGCACTGCCGCCATACCCACCAGAAATAATCTGACTATAGCGGACCATCGCTCTTGCAAAAGTAACAAGCTGGGTCCCAAGTTGATCGAAGTCTAACTCGCCAGAAATCAAACTCTTTGCTCCTCCGAAACGAGGAGCACTTTCTGCCAAGTTAATCAAGACATCGCTTGCCGCTTCACTCGCGGTGATCGCGTCCACATTCAGCGCTGCGTTTCCTTCAGAGCCAGTGATTGTCGTACAATATCCAACCATGGCAGTTGCAAAGTCCTTAAGCTGAGAACCAAGTTTGCTTAAGTCAAGATCTCCAGAGATCAAAGATTTAATGCCTCCAAAGTTCGGTGCTTTCCCTGCTAAATCGATCAGAATATCAGCCGCAGCTTTACTTTGTTCAATAGCGGCAGTATCAAGGGCGGCTCCGCCTTCAGCGCCATTGATGATAGAACAGTAATCCACCATTGCCTGCGCGAAAGAAGTTAGCTGACTTCCAAGGTCACTAAGATTCATCGTATTTCCTACGATGTCACCCCAAAGTCCGCCAGAAACCGGTACATTTGCCATAATATCAGCAATAGCCGAAACTGCCTCAGCACTCGAGGTGAGCCGTTCCACACTTACTCCACTTGTTGCGGCGGCCATGCCCTTGATTGCTTCGCCAAGGTTCTTCAGATTTGTGCCGATTGTCTCGTAGTTGATGCCGCTGGCTGAAAGATTGTTCAGACCAGAAGTAAATCCGCGGCGAGTAAGTTTTTCAGTTGCTTTAACCAACGTATCAACTTTAGAGCCAAAGTTATCATCCAGGTTATGCACAAACTCAACAAACTCTTGCATTCCATCTGCAAAATCTGAAATGTTTTTAGCCATCTTAGGCAACTGACCAGTAAGTCCAGTGCCAATACCGCCAACGATACTTCCAACAAATGTGCCAAGTGCTTCGCCGATTTTACCCATAGCCGTAATGGCGTTGTCAAGATTCTCGCTAAAAATATCAAGCTTCATCAATCCGCCAAGAGCTTCAAGAACGGCAGTAATTGTGGCGATCGCGGCAATAATGCCAAGACTTCCGGTTGCAATCCCAACAACGCCCATATTTCTCATAATGGCCATTGCAGCAGAAAGCGCCAGCAATACACTGGACATGGAAACAGCAATGGGCAATACATCTTCAGGATTCGGCAGACTTGCCAACTGATACAGTACAAACCCTATAGCCGCTACAGCCAGCGTAATCATAGCTATAGCTGCAAGCGACCCGCCATCGACGCCCTTAGTAGCGGCAATAGTCAAGGCAAGCATAGCCATGATACTATCCAACGCAACCGTAGATCGAGTCAAGCTGTCGGTATCCATGGTAGACATAACAGCCATCAATGCTGTCAGAGCAGCCATAGAAGCGGAAATTGCAATAATGGCCTTATAACTGCCGGTAGCTTTGCTGCTCAGGGCCATCAGGATTCCGAACATTGCAAAAATGGAAGTAATAACAGCTATGCTTTTTGTAAGTTCGCTGGCTGGGATTTTGCCAATTACATACATCGCACCAGCAAGTACAGCAACAGCTCCGCTCATAGCAAGGATGCCTACCCCTGCTTTTACAGAGTTTGCTCCTGCATTCTTTGTCACAGCAATCAACACTGCAAAGAACATGCTCATCAATCCAATGGTGGCAATGCCTTTAGTCAAAGCCGAACTGTTCAAATCATCGATGTTACGGATAACCTCCACCATGATGTACAGGGCAGCACTGATCATCAGCAAAGATTTACCAGCCTTATCCGCATTTGCTCCAGCTTTGCCTACACCAGTAATAACCCATTCCAATGCCAGCATAATTCCGCTAAGCATACCAAGGCCTTTCAGCATGGTCTTCAGCGGCATATCGCTCACTGTCTGGATCATCTTTAGCATCTGTTGTAGTGAATACACAACTGCAATCAGGGATGCGGCTCCTCCCATACTCCCCTTTCCTGCCACTCTGGCAGCTGCCGAAAGAGTAAGCATGATTGTGCTCATTTTGAATAAAGAGGCTGCAATAGAATCCAATGGCATTACACTAATGTCACTAAGTGTCTTTACTACTAGCTTCATGGCAACCGCATAAGCAATCAAGGAAAGTGCCGAGCCGACACTGCCTCCACCAATCTTATTTACAGCCCACATTCCAGCAACCAATGTGCCCATCAGACTGAACATAACCAGCAGATTCTTGGCAAGACTCGAAAAGTCAACATCTAAATCCTGAATCTGTTTAAATGCCAGAATCATCAGAAGCAAGCTGCCAGCCATAGCAATCATCGACGCTGCGGCCCCAGTGGTATTGCCAAGGAATCCTTTCTTTTCAAGGACACCCAGTGCACCTGTAAGCACGATCAGACCTCCGCCCAAAGCACCAAGAGCAATGGCAGAACTCTGCAACTTGTTCTGGTCCAAGAACGTAAGTGCTCCCACCGCAACCGCCAAAATTGCAATGGCCGCTGCAATCTTAATGATACTTCTCGCCTGAATGTCTTTCTGGTAAGCGGTCAAAACACCCTTTACACCACCAAGCACCCCAACCAGGCTGTCTTTAATACCTTCTGTGGACTTTTTAACAGCAGTCAGGGCATCCCCCAGTTTTGTCAAAGAGGCCACAACGGCAATGCCAGTAGCAGCCGTCAGGATCTTTCCAAAACTAAATTTCTTCACACCCTGGCTGGCCAGCTGCTGGAACTGCTCGATAAACCCCTGCAATGGCGCAAACTTCTCTTTTACAGAGCCAACAAATCCGGAAATGTTCTGCTTCAGCTGATCCAGTTTATCAATCACAGCACCAAGCCCGGAACCGGCTGCGTCAGTAAACGAAGTAAACAAACTCGATACGCTGCTAAAGTCCAGGCTGTCAAATCCCTTAAAATTCTCAAAGAATTCCTGTACCTTTGGCCCAAAATCATCCAGCCGTTCCTTGCCCTTTTCCAAAAGTTCAAAGAACAACTCTTTAAATTTCTCAATGGCCGTCTGCACAGCAGGCATCCCCGTAAAAGATTTCCACCATTTCGAAACTGCGGTCGCCGATTTCGTCACAACCGATACCATCGTGGTGAAAATGGTGTTCAGGGTCTGTGCAATCTTTGTAACGATCTGGTGTTCGCTGATCCACTTCTTAATAGACTGCACCCACTTGATTACGGTATCAACCACCGTATCAATGATTTTATTCAGGGTCTCATTCTCTCCGATCCATTTACGGGTGGCCGTAAGATTCTTTCCGATAGCCTCCGTGTAATCAAGTACATTTACATGGACGTCGCCCATAACGGCGTTTAAAATTTTAAAAGCCCCATCGGCCAACTTAGAGGTAATATCAGTTACAATACCCAGTACGTCAAAGAGTCCACGAAGGGAGTTCTTCAGTTTTTCAGAGTTTTCGTCAGTCAAGACTAACTTCTGGGTAAATTTATTGATGGCTTCCAGAATAGAATATACCCGTTCAACGGTCGGCGTTGGAAAAGCCTCGCTCCAAGCCGATTTTACAGTCTCGATAGCCCCCATCAAGCCGTGCAGCACATTTGAAAACGACTCAACAACCAGATCCCGGCCGGACGGTTTATTCAGGCTTTCAATCAGCTCATTCAGTGGTGTGCCGGTCTCTTCTGCCTGTTTAGCAAGTTCTCTCAGGGCCGCAACCTGGTCATCGGTATAACCAATGGATTTCAGCTGAGCATCACCCAGATCCTCAATTGTGATCTCGGTCCCGGCAAGCATCTTATTGACAATGCCCTGGATCGTTGCGTAGTCCTGCCCGGCCTCAGCCAAAGCCGTCTTACGTGCAGCACCATTGCCGTAATTGCCCTGGATAACGTCTGCCGCCAGTTTCTTATACTCGTCCAACTTCGCAGTCAGAGTTTCAGTGCTTGTAACCGTATCATCGGTAAATTTCTTTAAAGTCTCGCTTAAGATTCCGGAGGTCAGCCAACCTTTAGAAAGCGACTGCTCAAAACTTGCCTCGTCGTTGATCATCTCATCAATGGCAACACCATGGGCTTTGGCCGTCTCCATCAGTGCCTGCTTCAAAGTATCGGTGGCGGTCGTAGTCTCCGCAACCGTCTTCCACTGGGCTTCCGTCAAAGCATCGCTTTGCTTGCCCATCAAACGCTCCAGATAATCATTGCGCTCGTTGCCACCTTCAGCAAATACCTCATAAAGATCATTCGCTAAGTCAGTCCACAACTTAGTAGACTGTTCGGCGTCGCCAAATATCAGTTCAAAAGTCTTCATCCAGCCAGTAGAAACAGCGTCCTTTACAGAGTCGATAGCATCGTCAAAGGTACGTGCTTCCTGACCGGCTTTAAATACTTTCAAACCAAAGGCATCAACCTTATCACCCATCGCCTCAATGGCTTCCGAGGTAGTGATGATCTCACCTGCATCTGCTTTATCCTGTACATAGGTATAGATCTGGTCAACGGCCTTGGCGTAATCGTTGTAAACCCGCATCATGACATCGCTGGTAAGCCAAGCGTCATCCGTCAGATGCTCTGCAAACTGGGATTTATTAAAAGCCTTAGAGTTCGCCATCAAAGACTTATAGGTCCCATCAGCATTTTTCTTCAAGGTGCCCAATGCAACACCGGCGTCCAGGCATTTCTGTCTGAATTCATCGGTATCCATGCTTGCATTTTGAATACTCTTGTAATCCTCCTTGCGCATCACACCAGCGCCCATTGCCTGGCTCAGCTGGTACATCGCACGGCTTGCAGTAGTGGCATTCTGGCCCGATGCCGCAGCCCAAAGGGCAATACCCTCCATGGCAGTAACGGATTCTTCCAGTCCTTTGCCGGTAGCGGTGAATTTAGCAATATTCTCCTGCATATCGGTAAAGTTGTAGCTGGTTTCATCGGTGAACCAGTTCAGCTGCTCCATCTGCTTATTCACGTCTTCCAGGGCATTTCCCTGGGCAACCAGCGTTTGGGTTGCTTTGGTCTTAGCACCGTATTTACTCCAACCGGCCGAGATCTGGTCCATCGAAAGAGAGTTCACAAGGGCCGCACCGGCAGAAATAGCCTGGTTCGTAATGCGCTGTAATGCGGTAATGCCAATCACTTCCAAGGCACTGAACTTCTGCTGCACAGCATAAATGCCGCTCTGCAAGCCATCAAAGTTCATAGAGTTTGCAGCATTCGCAACACTCTGCAATCCTTTGCTGGCTCCGTCCAGCTTCAGTCCTTTTTCCAGGTTGTCAAGGCTTTTCAAAGAGGTCGAAATGCCCTTTTCAAACTGTGCATTGTCGAACTGCATTTCCACAATGCGCTGGTCAATAGACGAACTCATTCCTTTGTCACCTCTCCCCAAACCTCAGCTGCCATTTGGTCAAAAATAGGGCGGATAGCCGGGTTGATGTAATCTCGACCCTGAACGTATCCGCCATTCCTTGTTCCGTGACCATATTGCAGGATAATCGCAATATTCACGCCTTTATTCACATTGCTGTTGGTCCAGGTGATCTTTACACCGTCTTTATCGCGGTTGATCCTGTAGTCCCAACTCTCAGCAGTTTTGCCGCTGTCTCTTGGGGTAGCCAGGGCCAATGCCTCTACCCCTTTCCGGCCATACTTATCCAGGCATTTCAGGTATTCCTCTTCAGACATCCGCTTTAAAAACCGCTTTGTCTTTTTAAAGTCACCCTTATGCTTAAAAACAATGGCCATTTTGATTCTCCTTACACGTACTCAGCCTTATACAGCCCCATGTCTGTCAGCTTCAGCTCTTTTGCCAGATTGTAAAATTTCATGGCATCGCCGTTGCTTACGGGTCCAATCGTGATCTTCTGCATCGTAGGGGTCGTCGGTTTGGCAGGTTCGGCAGGAGCCGTATCTGTGTCCCAAGGCTTGACGATTCGGTTCATGTCAACCTCACCGCTGGTGATACCAGGGACATTTGCCTGCGTATACTGATGAATATGACGAGGTAAGCTCTTATCATAGTTGGTTCTGACATCTGCCAACCAACCAAGATACCCATTCTCATTCACAAGATCTGCATAGTAAACATTGGAGTATGCGTAGGTGGTATAGGTATAAACACCAGGCATATATCCAAGCTCTTTGATTCGGTCGCAAAAAGCCTTAGCAGCGGCAGTTCGTGCGGCTTTAGTAATATGATCGGCACGTCCGTTATGGTTAGGCTCATTCGAAGGTTCAGTATCAAAAAATATAGGAAGGCCTTTGCAACGCCCATTCAGAACCTTTACAGCATACTCGGCCTCGGCCTTGCCTTCCGCAGCATTCTTGGCCTGACTGAAGAAATAGAACCCTGCCAACTTATTGTTTGCCAAAGCTCCAGAAATATTTCGCTCAAAATATTCATCAGTTACCAACGTACCGGCATCACCGTACCCACGGTACCCAATGCGAATAAACGCTTTATAAGGGACTCTATCCCACTCAATCACCTTCTGCCATTTAGAGACATCAATCGTGATCTGATCACTCATAGTTTCAGGCTCCTCTCCATAGGTTCCAACCTCATTCGGACAACCGCAATATTCTGTCGGATCAATGCCTGTTCCCAGTGCAGTTTCGCGGCACTCAAAGTGCACATGTTCATACGGCGGGTCAGCCAATGCCGCGTTGCCGGTATTACCCATAACGGCAATTAAGTCACCAGATTCTACAATGTCCCCGGCCTTAACAAGCAGCTTTGCATTATGGCACAGGTAGATATACCTCGTCCGGCTGCCCTTCGGGGGATTCTGCACTTCCAGGCAAATATAGTAGCCCCACTCCCAGGTCCTATTGGATTTGTAAGTCACAATTCTGGCTCTCGTAACTTTAAACTTCACTTTCGTGCCGTCTTTGTAATAAGGGGCGAAATATTCCTTATCATCCAAAAGTTCCAGGTCAATACCGCCGTGCCAGGTCTTTCCTCCGCCACGGGTATAACCATATCTTGCATAATTGTAACGGACTCGCACTCGTCCGTTGGTAATACCGCCTGCAAGTCTCATTTTTTATCTCTCCTTCTAAAAGGGAATCATCCTTTGGTACCGGTCTTTGCCCGGCGCTTAGCATTTAGCTCTGCATATCTATCAAAGGTAGCTTTTTTGCTCATCTTTTTCTTCGGTTCATGGCTATTATTTAAAACCCGTACCAAAGTAATCAGCCGGTTTAAATGCCAGCGCTCAAACTCGACCGGGATACCCAAATCCACCATCCAGGAATAGATCACTTCGTTAGTAATAACTTTTTTCTTTCCTGTTCGCTTCTCATCCGCAAACCAGGTGGCTGTCATCGGGTCCTCGATATACGCATCGATCTCCGCCAGCTGTTTATTGGTGATCCCGTAATAAGCCATAGGGTTTACAGCCTTGTTCACCGTCATACAGCGGATATAATCGATCTGCTGCTCTTTGGTATGAGCCTCGTCACTTAAAAAGACTTTGTGCCATTTTGATTCCCACTTAGAAAGGGAGATAAGGGAATGCTCAAGCACAAGTTTCTGCTCCGGTACCGTAATAAACTGGTTATTCGCCTCGTCGTAATACTCTCTCGGGGCTACCGTAATCTCAAGCATTCCTTATCTCTCCTTATGCCTTATACTTTAGGCAAAACCGTTACATTTCCTGCCGGAACAACTTCGTTCTGGTCCAGATCCTTCGGCATGACCTGCTGGATGAATTTTACAGCATACTCGCTGTTGCCAAGCAACTCCATATAAAGCTCACTGTAAGCTTCCGTCTGGCTAAAAGCCTCACTCAGCTCAGGGCTCTTAATAAAGCGCTTGCCGTCATCGCTCTTCACGCCGTAACTCTTCAGGATCAGTTCCTTAAAATATTTGGCCAGGCGTACCATGTCTTTCTCGTCAATGATCTTCTGCATCAGCTTGCTGAAGGTGCCAACTGTAGTCAGTTCCATGTCCATCAGTTCAGCCTTGGTCAGATTAAAACGGAATTCCTCGGTACGCTCCAGGCCGTCGTAATCGGTATAGGTAATGGTTTTCTTAAGCATGGTCATTTTCTCCTTTCAAAGAACGTAGTTATGCGCCGACTTCGCCCAGCAGAGTCAGAACCTCGGCAGGAAGCGGCAGTTCAGGCTGGTCGCTTTCGCCGCCGTACAGCTTGGCCTCCAACTGAGACAGTTTGCTCTTGTCCGCAGTGCGGCTGTCGATCACGATGTGTGCAGTCGGCTTATGGCCGGCAACGGCAACCGGGTTGGTGGTGTAATCCCAGCTCATAGTCGCAGCGTCAGGGCTGTCATTGATGGTCTCATGGCTCATCTCCGAAGGGGAAGCAGTGGCACCATAAACCAGATGCAGCTTATAGCCAGCTTCATCGCTGACATCATTGCCGATCTTGGTGCGGTAAGACAGGCCAAACATCTTGCGGCTCTGCTGGCTGGCATAAGCGCCCTTGGCAATCTGCACACGGCCGTCACACTCATTCCACTCATCAGGATAAGTGTAAGCCTCGATGGTGCCGCCATGGTCCTCGGCTGAACGCATGGAACCATACTTGATGTTGTCGGCGTACAGGGCGGTCTCCTCTGCGCCGGAGGGGCTCTCGGAGACAGAGGTCAGGCCATTCCAGGCCACACCGGGGGTATATTTGCTAGAGGTGGTGTTATACGGGTACAGAACACCGTGGTCAACGCCAGTTTCGTAAAAGCGCTTGCCGGTATCATCCCATGTAATAGCTGCCATTTTGATTGTCCTCCTTTAGTAATAAAGGTTTAATACATAGTGGTTTAGGTTGTCTGCCGGGTAAAAACGGTCAAACAAACAAAGCGGCCACTGTGCGATAAGTTCCGGAATCTTCGTATCCGGGTTCTTATCGATCACAGTGACCTGATAGCGTTTTGTCCATCGGTACGGGGCATTGTCCGCAAATTTGGTATCGGCTGTACTACACTCGTAAAGGATACAGGGGTACTTCAACTGGGTATTCACCGTAGGCTGAAAATACACCCTGCAATCCTTTCCGGTTTCCGGGCAGCCCAAAACCTCACACAAATCATGGTGGAGCTCAAGTCTCGTCCCCATTGTAAAGACCTCCCAACGTCAAGATCAGTCGTGGATACTGCACCTCGACCTCGTTGATCTTCCACTTTGCCCCATTAAATTCGGCATAACGCATCGCAAAGTAATTCTCACGGGCATACGGGTCAGATACAATGCTCAGCTGACTGCTGATGATTAGATCGTCGTTCAGGTGCTCCGTCCCCTGGAGTCTCCGTGTATTCCGGATAAAATCGCCATAATAAGGCCGAACCGTAATCTCCTCGGTATGTACACCGGGCGCGGTCTCAGTCAGCTTACAGTATCCGATGTTTCCGTAAAACTTAGCCATGAGAATCTCCTTTTAGGTTAGTAAAGGCTAACCTACGATCAACCGCCAATCGTGCTGGTCTCCTTGGTCTCGAAGACGATAGCGGACTTCGGTACAGTCAGCGCGCCGGAGCAGCGGGTCTCGATCAGATACTTCATCTGGTTGTAGTCGATGTCAAAGTCATCGAACATGGAGACAGCGCCGCCCTTATCAGCGCCGACAGTGTAGTCGACCAGGTTGACCATGATAGCCTTCAGGGTAAAGGTATCCTTCTTGTTGCTTGCGGTGTTCTCACGGGTCAGATTGCCGTCAAACTGGGGAACAGTAACGATCTTGGAAACGCGCATAGCAGTAGCCAGCTCATCCACACTCTTGTAAATGCGGATGCCGTTCTTGTCTTTCAACAGCAGCATCTCGGCCAGAACATCCTCACTGGTAAACAGGGTCGGATTGCCGGAACCCTTATACTCCTTGCGGGCGCGGATGGTATCATCGATCAGATTGCTGGCGGTTTCAGCCTCGGTAGTACCCTTGGTGATCTCACGCTTGACAGAGTACATTGCATCATCCGTCCAGATCGGGCGAATATGGGTTTCCTGGATCTTATCATCGGAATCAGGCTGACGGCCGTCACCAATCAGGAAGGAACGAGCCAATTCCTCGTCCAGCTTGCCGCGCATCTCACCCTTGACCCAAGCAACAACATCGAAATCCGTAATATCGATCACATCATCGCGGTCGAACTTCTGCTTCTTGTAAACAGTCTGGGGGTCGGTGGTGCGCTTCAGAAGGGTAAAGACCTCTTCGATCTTCTTCTTGCCCTTGGTGTAGCCTCGTGCACGTGCCTCATCAGCGGTGATGTCAGCAAAACTGGTCTTGATGCGGCTGAAAGGAACATGCTTGACGCCGTTCATCACAACACTGACCCAGCTCTGATCACGATCAATGAACTTCGGGGGAGTATTCAGCTCCTTGTAGTTCGGGAACAGCTGGTCGATCTGCTTGATGCCGTAATCACCCTCGGAATGCTCCAGATAATCCTCAGTGGCCTCTTTCAGAGTCAGGCGGCCCTTCTTGGCATCGTTGATGATGGTGGTCATTGCGTCATGGGACAGAACATCCTCAGTACGCTCGGTCTCTTTGTCGAAAATATTATGCTTCACTTCAGTTTCCTCCTCAGGGTCTTCGGTTTTCTTGCCTTCATTCAGAGCCATGCTAACCATGTAATCCACAACCTGCTTCTGTTTGTCAGACATGGAATTATACACGTCCTTCACGGTCTCCTCATTTTCGGTTTTCTTAGTTTCTTCGGCCATCTCAGGCTCCTCCTTTTTGTCGTCGGAATGTTCAAGGGTATCATCGAACTCACCGGAATCGTATTCCATATCACCGGCATTGTTATAGATAACGCCCTCATCAACACTGGCCTCGCCATGGGCAAGCACTTCATCGATATGGGCCTCGGGGTTAGCACCGGCCAGCACCAGGCTCAATTCTCGGATAATGCCATGGGCCACATTGCCGCGGCTCTTATCGCCGGCATATTGCAACCTATCCGCGTAAATGGAAAAGGACGTAATGTCACGGTTCTTCACAAGAGCCTTTGCATTACGTCCCTGGTCAGTGTCGTTAAAAGTCACATAAGCCCTCATGCCTTCGGGTTCAGCCTTCAAAAGGGCATGCCCCAAAACATTCTTGGCATCGTTATGCTGGTGGTTCCATACAAGTGGCACTTCCTGGCCGTCCTGCTCTCGGAATGCACCTGGCATAATCGTTCTACCGTCGCCGCAAAGCACGCCAAACTTGGTGGCCCAGCCACGGCAATCGTAATTACGCTTTGCCATTTTGATTCTCCTCCTTAGGAACGATCGGTTTATTATCGGCAACCTCTTCCTTACTCTGACTGATGTTAGGGTTGGTCAGCTCATCCGACTTCGGATCTTCATTCGGGCGATAGCCAACGATCTGGCGCAGTTCATTCGAACTCAGGATCTCATTCCGGCGGAACTTATCAGCCACGTCAGCCAACTGTGCCACCGGCACCAGCTTAAACGGATCGTTAAAGAACACAATTGACTGGTGTTGGCTCCTGGCCGTCTTAGTCAGGAACTTTCGCCGCATCTCCAACACAATAGCGGATACAATCGGTTCAATCGTTCGATTGTAATAGTTCAGCATTGTCTTATCGTCGGCTGTACCATCCATAACAGCCTGCGTAATGCCCAACTGGCTCCAAAGCAGATTTTGCAAATACTCGATCTGCTTCATCAGGTTGTTGTCAAGGCTCCGGTTCAGCTGGGTAATTCGCTCGGTGCCATCAGTATAGGCAATACCGTACTTAGACCCTGCCAGCTGATCTTCCACAAGCTTTCGCCGTTCTTCGGCCTGTTTCCGCCTGGCCTCTGTCTTAATGACATAGGGCAGCTGGATAATCAGGTCAAGCTTACCGGAGCTGGTCTGCTCATCCACAACATCCAAAAGAGCCAGCTTGCGGATCAGGCGCTGCATAGTCGAGTTAGGCTCATTCATCACTGCAAACAGCGGGTTCTCCACAATGCCCACCATACTTTTGGGCAAAGTAACTTCTTCTTGTCGTCCTGTCTGGTCGTTGTAAAGCCGAATCCGCACCCTATCCGGATACCATTCAATCACCTTGCCAACCCGCAGACTTTGGATGTCATATCCATTAGTCATAAGCGGGCTGGAGGTAGTATCCACTGGAACAATCGCAATGCAGCCCTCGTCCATCAGGCTCATTACCATATCCTGGATAAAAGCACGCCCGGTCTGGTCGATGTTCGCTTCCACATTCAGGCAGTTGTTTAACCCGCTGTCGATTTCTTTCAGGAAACGGTCATCCTCATCCATCCGGGCATGAACCATTTTGATTGCAGCACAGTCGATACCGATCCGGTTGATAACCGAGGTCACGATCGTTCGCTCATTGCCTCTCGTAAACCGTACACGGTCAGGCCGGTAGCCATAGCTAACCTCACCACCGCGATAAACCGGGGGATCTCGAATCAAGAAAGCGTTCCAGGCATGTTTAAGCCGGGATCTAAAAGAGTAATTTTCTTCCATTATTTAACCTCAATCAAACTGTTCACGGTTGATCTTGTAAGCAACATAAGCGTCCATCATGGCTGCTACAGCATCGATCTTCTCTTCATACCGTTTCTTAAATAGTTTCCGGTTGCCGTTGGTATCTTCCAAAGTAATACAGTTGCCCATGGCAAAAGTCATAAGTTCCTCATCAAACAGCAGCATCCTCTCCCCTGCCAGCTTCTTCAGCTCGCCCAAAGGTACGGATTCCGTCTTGGCACCCTGGATAACCTTCTCAATACCAAAAGGCCCATTTTCATTCTCCCAGCGGGCCACGAACTCTTTCGCATTATAGGGGTCAAAGCCAAAAGCCCGAACATCGTATTCGTACTGAGCAATGTGAGCATCCAAGTCATCATAGACCTGCATCATATCCAAAACAGTGCCGTCCATAACCACAAGACTGCCTTCGGCCATAAACCTGTCATACAGCTGCCGCATAGCCGCCGGGAGCTTCATCAATGTCAACGAGGTTATGTAGTTCCTCGTCTTAACACCAAAGCACCCGTTAGAAAGCGGGAACAAGAAGGTAAATGCGCAGAAGTCGTCGCCCTGGCTAAGGTCTGCCCCCAAAGCACACGGCATCTTCCAGTATTCCCTGTGCCGGTGAGGCAGCGTTTCCTCGTAGGTAAAATAATAGGTGTACCCCTCCATGGGCAAACCGAATCTCTTTGCCAAGGTATCGTTGCGTACCGCCGGGTTCTGTTCAGCGCGTTCTACTTCCAGCTGATACGTCTCATAAGTAACGGTCTTACCGAGGTTCGGATTTGCTTTCAGCCAGGTGTTGGGGTCTCCTACCTCGTCTACAGAGTCCAGCTTGTACCACCAAATCGAAACATGCGGATTGACATAATCACCTTTCAGGATCTTCATAAGCTCCATTTTGATTGTGTCACCACTGCCGTTTCGTACAGTACCCTCAGAGCTCGTAGCAATGATAAGATAGTCGTTGTTGTAGGCTCCACCCTGCTCCTTACTGGCCGACTGCTCAATAGCACCAATTGGATCTTCCCGGATGTCACCGGAAAGCCATTCGTCCACGGTCGCACACTTAACACGCAAGCCCTGGAGTTTGTCGATTACCATAGGTCGGATCTCCAAAAGAGACCCAGTCAGGAAATCTTCGATGCCCTTCTTGGTCGGCGTCAGCTTTACACGATTCATTCGGGAACCGGTCGTATTCTGCAAAGAGCCTTCGGTCAAAAACTTGAACAAAGGCCCTCTGGATCTGGTAATAGCTGTCCGGATCGGCGAAAGTGTTTCATCCGCCTGGCGCATAGTCGGGGCCGTAGCAATCTGCAAAGTGGTTGAAGTATCCACAGTCAGGAAGTAAGCCTGCATACAAGAAGCATATAAAGATTTAGCAGCACCTCGTCCAACGATAAGGTACTGCTTGGTGATCAATCGCTTCTTAATTCTCTTGTTTACAAAGTGACCGCCATGTCCATCCTCATTCGGCTCGTACACACTTCGCTCAATAAAGTAGTACCAGCCAAACACCTGTTCACCCCATAGCTTAAAGGTATCCAGCAGATGCAAATCAGAACCGTCAGTCAAGACTAACTCGTTCTCGCAAAAAGAGATCCAGCCTTCAACTTTTTTATCATCGTAATATATGCCCGGATTAGCAATCAGATCATCGATCCGGTGCATCTCCAGCTCTACTTCCCGGCTGATAGGTATTTCGCCCCGGATTACGGCCTCCCGAAACTGGCCGTAGTATCTCGGTACGGCAGTATTAGAGAGTGCCATAATGTCTCCTTATTTCTTCTTACTCTGCTCATCCATCAGCTTCATCAGCTTGTCGATGTTAGTGTACAGTTTTGTACCGCTATCTAGAACCTTGTTAGCCGTGTCAGTTGCAGCAAGGGCTTTGTCAATAAATTCTTTTCCCTTGTTCTTCTCTTTCGGGATAAGGTCTTTGATCTTCTTCTCAACAGCCAAACGGCTGTAAATCTCTGTCAGTTCCTTATCGTCAAAGAGCCCAGCATTGTCGTACACTTTTTTTGCATTTCTGGATTTCCGGATTCGCTCTTTCTTTTGCTCAATGCTTTCATTGGCCGAAGTATCATCTTCCCCATCACCATACCTCTTCCGGCCAGCCGGGGTCAAAGTGCCATCTTTGTTCTGGTATCGTCTGACTCCCCACTTCATGCCGAGAATGCCATGATGATACAATTCATCATAGTCTCTATAGCACCACATTTTGATTCCTCCTCGTCAGCTGCAATCACAGGTCTCTGCTGCCACATTCAACCGCCACTCAAACTCAGAGACCAGCTTCTCCATCGAGGCAATAGCTGCGCTGCTGGTAGGCGGATCAAAGAGCAGCCGTACTTTCATGTACATGTAGGTCTTCACATCGTTCAGCCTCGGGTCATCAGGGATAAACATGTCCCATGTCTCCGATGCATCATTGATAGAAAACCCGTTCTTTGGCCCTACCCCCAGCTGGGTAAGGATCGAAAAAACGGAATTGATGTCTACAATGATGTCGGTATCAAACACGTCATAATCCTCGGCGATTCCCAGCTTCTTCTTGATGGTGTTTAGGATACTTTCCATACTCAACCTCGTTTCCAGGGGCATGTATCATTCGGTGCCCTCGTAACGGGGCCTCTCGGTAAAAGATCCGCGTCCCCATAATGTATAGCATTGTGTGTCCGTGTAATCGTGGTGATCAGATACTCAGGATTCAAAAGCAGATCGCTTCGCTTCAGGATATCCTCTTTGGAGATAGGGTTCATGTGGTGGATCAGAATTTTTGGCCGAACATACTTACCATTCTTCCAAAATCCATTGATCTCATGCCCTTCCATTCCAAGATCACATCCGCCATCCCGTACAATCACGCGGTCTCGCAGTTGTTTCCACTCTTCGCTCTGGTAAAATATCTGGTTCAAGTAACGGTCAAACCCAAATGTGTCTGCGCCGACTTCACCATCAAGCCTAAGGTACTCATAGCGTTCCTCAAAGGTAGAATATCCGCATAGCTCTGTGTATGTCCTAAGCATCTTCTTCTCCCTGGCCGCTATACCGTCTCATAGACTTAATAGCTTCCTCGTACATCTCACCAATCTGGGCTGCAGCAGCAAGATTATTCTTCTTGGCTTCCATCAACTCAATCTGTTTCTCAAGTGCTTCCTTCTCGAGCCGTGCTTTTTGGGAGCCAAGTTTTAAAAAGTGGGTAGTCTCCTGGCTGGAGGCCGTTCCCTCAAGGATTCGCTTCTCTACCAGGTCCATAGCCAGCTCAATCAATTGGTTTTCCCGTGCTTCCGGTGTAAGAGCCGGTCTAATCGTCCTTTTCGAGCCAGATTCATTGGTAGTCTTTGCTCTTCTCAACTGTTTCCGACTCCTTTCTTGTCAGATTCTCCGGCTTTTTGTAGTGGTATGTAGGGGTGTAGATAACCCCAGAAAGGAGAAATAAAGG
>OHAN01000195.1_pt1 | contig 63059 bp, 62 predicted proteins | sample 1577121 | NCBI WGS metagenome assembly OHAN01 (sample SAMEA3541554, study PRJEB24748) | human gut metagenome | biome: human gut; feature: human-associated habitat; material: faeces | place: China | collected 2012 | reverse complement strand
CTCCGAGAGCATGATCCATTTAGGATTTAACCGCAGGCTTGCCTTGATCGCATCCTCAAACCAAACTGCTTAATAAATATTAAATTAATTAAGATATTTATGATAGCTGACCAAATTGTTGTAGTAGCCACTTTCATTGTCATTTTTTTTGCAACATAAATCCCTCCCAATAAACCTACTAAAACATTAAAAATATTTCCTAACAACAAAATTGGAATATACTTATATGCTTCCAAATAATTTTCACCAATTACAATATTGAATATCATGGGCATTATACCAATTATTATACAAGATGCTACAACAAATAAATCAAATATATTTGTCATCATTTTAGAAATAAATTCATGTGCATCTTCGGCATTAATATGAAGTGAAACCATTTCTTGCCAAGACATATTAAATATTGAATATATACTATTCAATAAATTTGAAAATTTGCAAGAAACAGAATAAATTCCATTTGCTGCTGTAGATAAAAATTTAACAATTATTGTCCTATCAGATAATCCTACAATCCACCATGATAACACATTTGGAATCATTGGTATTGAATATTTTAGCATTTTCCTCAAATAATTAAAATTGCATTCACATATTTTTATATCTAAATATATTTTTTCTTTTAGAAATACATATATAGAACTTATTAAATTAGATATAATTGATGCTACTAATATACTTTTCGCATCCATTTTTAAAATCATTATTAATACAACATTAATTATAAGATTTGATATTGAACCTAAAATACTAGCAATTGAATAGATTTTATTATTCCCTTTTCCTCTAGCAATAGCCATAAAATAATTGCTTATCACTAATGCATATATACTCAGAACTATATAGTAAAAATAATTTATTTTTACTATACTATTTATTAATATTACAATTCCTATTATAAGAATTAAAAGTATAATCATACAAAAAAAGGAAGTAGATATTATTTTCTTATTTTCATTTTTGTTACTTCTATTATCAATTAAAAACCTAAAAATTGCACTATCTAATTGTAATAAAACCACAGGAGCAATTAAACTTATATAAGTTTGTAATAAATCAACATATCCATAATTATCCGCAGATAATTTATATGTAAATAATGGCAACAATAAAAATGAAACAATTTGTGTAGAAAATTTTCCAATTAGTAATATAACTGTATTTTTTATATATTCCTTTTCCTTACTCATTTTTATTCATCCTTTTTAATATTTTCTTTACAAAAATTCTAACCTTAAATGGTATAACAATTTTCATAATATTTTTTATTTGCATCTTTTTATCTATATCTATAGTTATTTCATCTTCATACTGTTTTAAATTTTTATATTTTTGATAAATTTGTTTTCTTTCTTCTGGAAGTTCCGTTTGCCTACTTAAAGCTTTATTGATTTTTTTCTCTTTTTCTAAAGAAATTTCCTTTACAAAAAGTTTTTGTTCTAATTCATCAAAAAGATTTTTAGCTTTACTATTATTAACTATTACAAGTGATGATGCAAGTTCAGGATAAAAATCATAATAATTTTCCCAAGAATTAACATCTCCTATAGTAAAATCTCCTACTCTTTTATTAACTTTATATTTACAATTATAACAAGACAATCTATAGTTTTTTTCTTCTAAGAAATCTCTATAGTATATATCTTCCTCTGCAAAGAAATATTTATCTTTTTGAGCTATTTTTAATTTTCCTCTAAATCCACATTTATCAAACGTCGTTTTATTTCTAAATCTATAATCCGTAACTTTCCTATTATATTTTTTAGATAAATAGTTTAAATAATTTTTAAATAATTTAGGACTTGGAACCCCATGACACACCAAATCGCATGTTATTAAATTATCCAATTCCTTACGATTTAAATATTTCTCAATAGCTTCAACTTGACAAGGAGTACCTATAAAAAGTACTTTTTTATTAGATGCATCTTCTTTTACTTTTTTAAAAATGTCTAAAATATTACTTTGAACATATTTTGAATCTTGCAACTTTACTAAATCTTTATTATTATCAACTCTTATATGTTTTACATTTCCATTGTCATCTAAATTGCAACCATATACAACACCTTGTAAATTAGTAATAACATATTCAGATAAACACGTTGCAAAACCACCAGATGCACTATTTTTATATATAACTTTATCTTTAGAAATAGTCATATAACATTCTTCTTTAAATTCATTATGATTATCTATACTATTAATAGCTGGACATACATTATAACAAATACCACAATTTTTACATTTTTCTTTTATAATTTGTGGATATAAAAAACCCTCTGAATTTTCAATAAATTCTATAGCATTATATGGACATTTATTTTTACATAATCCACATCCAAAACATTTTTCTTTTACACAACTAATATTATTTTTCAACAATTTTATCTCCAATCCAATTCTTTGTTTTTTCTACTGTTTTCATTAATGTATTATAATATTCAAAATTTATTTCATCTAAATTAATTTTTTGAGCATCATCTGCATTTTTTACTATCCTGTTTTCTATGCCAATTCCACTTAAATAATCATGAACTCTAACAGGGTTTTTATGATTTTCCAAAGCAACAAATTTTTTCATAAAATTTGTAGAAAATATAACTCCATGAAAAGAATTTGTAATTACAAATTCAGCATTTTTAAAAAGTGAAATAAAATCATTCGGTGTCGCTGATACTATATTTTTATCTATATATTTCATTTTATATTTATATGGTGTAATCATCCATATCGGTCTATTAATCTTTTCTTTCAAAATTCTAATCTCTTCTGAATAATTTTTCAAATTTGCATCTACTATATAAATTAAAACATAATTAGAATTTTCTTCTCCATATTTATTATTTGAAGGTAATGCTTTTATCCAATCTTCTTTTGATAATAATAATGTTGGATCAACTGATACAAATATATCATCAATAGAATCTTGTAATTGTGCCTTTAAGCTTTCTTCTCTAACTGCAATAGCTTTATATTTTTTTAAACATCTTACTACTTCTTTTTTTTCTTCTAAAGAATAATGATAACTTCCTGCACTAGATGATATAGATAATTTATTAGCCGTAGAAGAAAAATCTAATAAATAATTTAAATCCAATTTTCCAAATATTACTGGATTCCATATTTGATCACTCCCTGAAATTAAAATATCGTAATTAGTTTTCTTCAATTCTTCTGTATTTTTATATTTTTTGGTTGATTTTTTTAAAGAATTACAGAATTCTTTAAATCCTTTCTTTAAATGTCTATTTTTTCCAAAAAATACAAATTGAATTGTTCTTTTTATAGCATCCTTTACATTTCCACTAAAAATATATGGTATTGTTTTTTTTAGTTTTGATTCATATTTATTTTCATAATTAACTAATTCTACATCATTATATCCTAATTTTTCTAAAAATTTACAAGTAGCATATGCTTGAAGCACTGCACCATAATTATAACAATTAAATAAAGTAACAACTCCAACTTTTTCTTTCTTCTTCATTGCTTTCTCCTATCTTTCTTTAAATTATTTTTCTTCAACAAAATAAGCAATATTATATCCTAGAGCCATTAATAACATTAAATTACATGTAATATCAAATGTATCAACTAAAAGCATTATAAATATAACAAATAATGTAAATGCTATTATTTGTGCAATAATATTCTCTTTATATTTTTTTAGTTTAGCAAATACACTAAAAATCATTCCAAAATAAACACTAATTCCCAAAAAACCTGATTGTAATATTACATTTAAAAAGTGACTATGAGAATGATAAGCCGAAATCAGTTCAATCATCCTTTTTGATTTTTGCACGCCAATACCAATCAATTTATTTTCTTTTATAATCTTTATCGCCGAATCCCAAAGAAGTGTCCTTGATGACAAAGTTAAATCCTTGTGCAAAATATCAACAATCAAATATTTAAATAGCCTTTGTAATCTACAAATAACTAACAACACAAATGATATAATAACAGTTGGAAAATATTTTCCTATTAAATTTTTTATTTTTAATTTATATATTACAATATAAAACACTAAAAATAAGCTTTCAGCAATTAATGCTCCTGCAGACCAAAAATATATAAATGTAGCATATGTAGCTATAAAGAAAATATATGTATATTTAGTAAGTTTTTTATTAACTAATATATCATAAATAGCTATAATACATAATCCCGGTATATATGTAAATGCAAACCTATTATCAATTCCTATTAAATATATCGGTGTTTTTAAATATTCTGTCTGAGCTATTCCTTCTGGAAATATCAAGAATGATATTGTATTCAATATTAATAATACATAATAAAAAATAGAAATAACTTTAAGAAATTGTACTTTATTTCCCTTTTTATATATATTTACAAATACAACAATTCCAAAATTCAAAATAAAATCTGAAACTAATTTTAATATATTTCCTTTATTTTTAAATGTTGATATAGCCAAAATTGCATAAAACATTAAACATAATATATCAAATTTATTAATCTTCATATTTTTTATATATATACATAATACACATAAAAAACTAATACCCATCACTACAATATATATATAATTAATTTTTTGAAATGATGTTACAATATCTGGTTTAAAAAAAGGAATTAATAAAAAAACTAATAATAACGAATATATAATACTACTTTTTCTTTCTCTTATCAGATTCATATATTACACCAATCCTTTGTATATTTTTTCTATTTTATTTACTTCTGTTCTTAAATCATACCCTTTTTTTATTAGGTCACCATATATTTTTTTATCTTTTCTTTTTTCTTTATTATAGTTATTTTTTTCATAAACTATTTGTTTATCCCATTTCTCAATATTATTCAATTCTATAAATTTTACATTTTCTGTTATATCACTTTCTGTTGTAATTCTATCAGAAAATATACATTTTAATCCACTTGCTTGAGCTTCAATTCCTACAATTGGCAATCCTTCAAATATTGATGGAAGAACAAATAAATCCATAGCCTGATAATATTCATTTACATTTTCTTTTACTCCTAAAAAAATTACTCTATCTTCAATTTTTAAATTTATAACTTTCTGTTTTATTTGTTCCTCTAATTTGCCATTACCCAATAACAATAATTTTATTTTAGAATCTTTATCTGCAACTCTTTTAAAAATATCTATAAGTTCAGAATGATTTTTTTGTGGATTAAATCGACCAACATGTCCAATTAAATATTCATCCTCTTTTATTCCTAACTCTACTCTTTTTTTATCCCTAATTTCCGTATTATATAGGAACTTTTCCGTTTCAATTGCATTATTTATTATAAAAATTTTCTTTTTTTTCAATACTTTTTTTCCAAACATCCAAATAGCTGCTAACTCTGAACATGCTAAATAATAATCAGTCATTTTATTTAAAATATTTCTAAAAAAGTAATGTTGTATGTAATTTTTATCACCACCATTATGGCTATGAATTAATACTTTAGTATTTTTATTAATAAATTTACAAGGTAACCCATATAAACATGAACTTGCATTTGATAAACACATATGAACAACATCATAATTATTATTAGAATATATATCTTTCAATTTTTTTAATGCTTTAATAGGATGTTTTTTCATATTATCCACTACATAAATATTTTTATAATAACCATCAATTCTTTCTCTATTAATTCCTGTTATTTCTTCTTGAACTAAGAAATCAATTTCAAATTCTTCTTTATTTAGATACTTTACTAAATTTGCAATAAAAGTTTCTACTCCTCCAATTAATGAAGAATATCCAAAAATCAAAATTCTTTTTTTCATTCTATTTTTAACCTCTTTTTTTTCCATATTTGTACAATTCATAATAGTTTATACCATCAAATTTTAAAAGCTTTTTTAAAAAACCTATTTTCCATCCTGAATCATAAAAATCTTCTTTTAATTTTTTAAAATCAAAAATATAAAAAATTAATTTTCTCATTTCTATCATTTTTCTTTTTTTTGTTTCAATATATGGTATATTTTGAAATATTTTAACATCTTGAAGTGTTGGTTTAAGTCCTAATCTTAGCACATTAGCTTTAGCTACATTTTCATTCAAATTCTCTAATATTTTTGAATTATTAAAATCATGTACAAATTTTAATCCTCCATTTTGAATTTCTAAAAAAATATTTTTTTCTTTTTGAGTATATTCATACTTATCAAATATTGGCTCATAATTATTTTGACCATATCCCAATGTTGTACCATGTTGAGCTAAAAATAAATTTTCAAATAAATGAACAAATGGTCTTATTTCTTCATAATCATCAAAATATGCATACTTATCCAATTCTTCATTTTCCATAGTTTGAGCGATATAATATCCACTAATATTATATTCTTTATAAATTCTAATTAATGCTTTTTGCATAGAACCCGCCCAACCTACATCAGACACTATACAATCTGTTTCAAATTCATTATTACTAAGATATTTCAATAGTCTTTTTGTTCCTTCTTCTGCTTCTGATTTAATATCATTTTTAATTATATTATATACCTTTTCCATTTCATTAAATTCTAATATTTTTGTTTTCTTATAGCATTTTATCTTTGCTAATTCTTCTTGGTATTTATTATAATCAATATTTAAATCTTTGAAAAATTTACTAATATCTGTAGTTGGTTTTATTTTTAAAACTTTATAAATTTCATTCAAATTGTTTGTTTCTCTAATTAATGCAGGTCTAGTACTTTTTCTTGAAACACATATGTATTTAGTTTTTATATCATTTCTATCATTTATCTGATCAAATGCCTTTTTCAAAAGTGCACCTTCTCTAGCTAAAAAAAATATTTTTTTTACGTTTTTTTTATATGCATTATTTAGTAACCATTTTGAATATCCGTATAAAATTGGTCCTAATACCTCATATCCAATTCTATAATATATACTATTGTCCATATCTATATTATTATTAATATAATTTTGAAGTATATCATATTGTAATTTTTCATTACTATTCATATTTATACTATTATTGTAATATTGTGTTTTTTCAATTTTTTTTGAAATGCCAATTGTATCAATATGATTAAATCTAGGTAATAACATATCACTTCTTTTTGAATCTCCTATATGAATTATTTCATTTGGATTAATATTAATTTTTTTTAGTATATATTTCCATATTGTGCCATCATGCTTTCTTAATTGTAATTCACTTGAAACAAATAATTCTAAGTATGAATCTATTCCTGCATTTTTTAATATATTGCCAATATGTTCCTTTTTTAAATACATATCTGAAGTTAATACTATTATCTTTCCTTTTTTTACACAATAATCATAAATTGGATAAAAATCTTTATTTAATTGGCAAAATTTATATTCAAGATTTAATTCTATTTTTTTTAAATCTTCTATTATATATTTTTTTCTATCTAGCTCAATACTATTATAAATATCATCAATATTAGGTTCCACCTTATTGAATAAGCTCTTAGCTCTTATTTCAGCGGATTTTCTGATTTCTTCAAAATTGTCTATTTTACATCCATAATTTTTTTCATATTCAATATTAACTGCTGAAAAAATATCACTTGGTTTTTCTACATTTCTTTTAATTAGTGTGTCGAAAATATCAAAAGAAATATATTTATACTTTTGAATTTTTTCTATAATTTTATCTATTTTATACATATCTTATCCTTTACATACTAGCTTTAAACTGAATGAACTTCTTTCTCTTTTAACTTAATAAATAAACCTGGAAAAATACTTCTTATAGTACTTATTATTTTCCCAAATGCAAAGCATAGCTCTATATTATTAATTTTCATTGGAAATATTAATATTTTAAATTTATTTGACAATGTATTTGAATATTTTAGTGCATATTTTGTTTCTTCATCATTTAATATTTCCTGTATTTTCTTTCTTTTGTCTTTGTATTTTATTGACTTATTATCTGTCAATTCCTGAATACATTGAAATAATCTTCCAACATAATAACTGCATATAGCATCTCTACTTTTTTCATCATTTTCCATATTCCAATGTTCATATAATTTTTTAATATGCATATAATGTTCTTTTCGTTTTGAGAACATTTTAGGATCACTATAATTTATCATAGTTTCTGAGCCTTTTCTTGATCTATACCAATGGTACATTGTTATAGAAGACATAACGACTGTTCCAATATTCATTAAATATTCCATATTAAAATGATGGTCATCCCATTTTGTATTTGGAAATCTAATATTTTCATTTTTTATTCTATCTGCTAAATATAATTTATTCCATGGTAAACTCAATATGCTATTATTAAGATAATTATATGCACTATTTTTAAATTGCCTTTCATCATAAACAATATCTTTTATTTTGTTTTCATAAGTAACATATCCACTTTTTTTATTGTAGTATTCCATCTTAAACCCAGTCACAACTAAATCCGCATTATTTTCTTCAGCTAAATTATACATCATTTCTAACATTTCTGGTTCAATCCAATCATCTGAGTCAATAAAATACATATACTTTCCATTTGCTTTTTCGATAGCAACATTTCTTGCTTCTGGAGCACCTCCATTTTTCTTATGTATAACTTTTAATCTACTATCTTTTTTGGCGTATTCATCACAAATTTTTCCACTATTATCTATAGATCCATCATCTATTGCAAAAAATTCAAAATCCTTAAATGTTTGTGCTAATACACTTTCTATAGTTTTTGCAACATATTTTTCTACATTATATACCGGCATAATAATTGATATTTTTGACATTATATATTTTCCCCCTTAATTTGCTCCTTCTTTTTTTATAACCGAAACAATTGTTTTTAAAAAAATCTTTAAATCCAATCCGAATGACATATTGTCAACATAATATAATTCCATTTTTATTCTTTCTGAATAAGTAATATTGTTTCTACCATTTGCTGCCCAATATCCAGTAAGTCCTGGTTTTACGCTTAAAAACTTATCTTTATTTGTTCCATATTTTTCAATTTCTCCATCAACTATTGGTCTTGGTCCTATAAGACTCATTTCTCCTTTTAATACGTTAATAAGTTGTGGAAGTTCATCAATACTAGTTTTTCTTAGAAAATCACCTATTTTAGTTATTCTTGGATCATTCTTCAATTTTTGATTTTCTTCAAATTCTTTTCGTGCTTCGTCATTATTTGCTAAATATTCTTTTAATTTTTTATCTGCATCAACACACATTGATCTAAATTTATATATTCTAAATTTTTTTCCATCTTTCCCATATCTTAATTGTTCATAAAATAATGGTCCATCATCTTCTTTTAATATTTTTCTAGCTATGTATACACCTATAGTAACAGGTATTAATAAAATGGCTCCTACGAATCCCCCTAAAATATCTATTATCCTTTTAAAAACTCCATATACGTCTTTTCTTACGTCTGTTTTTTCTTTCAATTCTTGTTCTACTATTGTATTTTCTGCAACTATATTGTTCTCACCAACATTTGCATTCATAATTATCCCCCTTATTAACTAATCTAATACATTTTTATTATATTATTTTTCAAAATAAAAAGCAATATTTTTCTTCATTTTTCGCTATTTTATATTAAAGAAAAAAAATCCATTTATATAAATTTTTGTATAATGGATTTTCTTCATGTTTTATTTTGTATAGCCTGTCTTATTTATTATACTAACACTTATACTTTTAACATCACTTGAAGGTGTATAATTTTCTTCACCAAATGCTTCTTTATGTAATTTAGTCACATTGCTTTCTAATGTAACTGGTATACCATACCATCTGTCCATTGTTTTTCCTTTTGTTTCATATGGCCAGCCGATACTCTCTCCTACTTTATATTTTGCCATACTTGGTATCATTGATATTAAATCTCCTGATGAAATATTTGTATATACACATGGTAATATTTTATCTGCAAATGAATTTATTTCAGCAACATTTTTAGTTTTTAATTTTGTAAACATTGCTTCAATAACAGTTCTCATCCTTTCTGTTCTCTTATAATCTCCTCCTGCTGTATATCTAATTCTTGAATATGCCACAGCCTGTACTCCATCCATATTATAAGTACCTGCTTGTGTTATATGATTTGCTGCTTTTCCAGTAACTTTAGCCGTTTCATCTATATATGTATTTATATATTTTGTTTCTTCAGATGTTACACTTATTTTTACTCCACCTAATTGATCTACAGCTTTGGCCACTGAGTCAAAATTTACTGTTACAAATTCTTTTATATTTAAATCTAAATTTCTGTTTAATGTGTATATTGCAAGTGGTGCTTCTCCATATGAATATGCATGTGTTATTTTATCTAACCCATGTCCTTTTATGTTTACATATGTATCTCTATATACAGAAATTAATTTTATTTCTCCTGTTGAATTATTTATACTTGCTATAATTATACAATCACTTCTGTTTCCAACTCCATAGTCATCTGATCTACTATCTACTCCAAAGATAGCAATATTTCTATATTTTGACAAATTACTACTTGTTTCTGTTGAAATGCCTAAATCTGCGTCATTTATATCAACTTTATTCATTTTTCCTAATTTATTTGTTATATACCAATATGCTGTTCCCAATAATACTGCTAGTATAATAATTAATGTTAATACTATTTTACCAAATATTTTTAATTTTCTATGTTTTCTTTTTTTCTCTTTTTTCATTTTTTCCACGCTTCCTCTTTGTGGTTCTTCATGATTATTTTCTTTTCTTAATGCTTTTGGAATTTCTCCATCAAGATTTTCTTCTTTTCTAAATGCCTTTGGTAACTCCTCTACATCATTGTAATCATCTATATAATCTTCTTCATAATATTCATCATCTTTTTTATAATCATTACTATGTTTTCCTTGCATAACTGCTCCTTGTCTATTGTTTTTCTAGATTTTCTTTATTGTATATTTATATTAATTAAAAGTCAATATTTTTCATTATATTTTTTGGCTTTGTAAAATGGCATTTTTAGTTAGACGCCCATCTAAACATCTTTATATCTTTATACTTTTTTAATACTTGTTTATATTTTTCATATTCTTCATCCCACAACTCTTCTGGTACCTTATCAAACGCCGTAAATATCTTCTCAGCTTCTGCTAAATATATTACTTGTTCTTGTGCTGACATTGACTGATATTGTTTAGCAAATATGTATAGTTTGTCTAGCATTTGATTTGCTTCTATAAAATCCCAAAAATCTTTTACTTTTATTCCTAAGAGTTTTATTTGCATTATTGCATATAATACTAATGCAAATACTATAAATATTAATATATATACTATTGTTAATAATTTCATTTTTCTACCCCTTTGGTTTTTTCAATTGTACATTTTAATTATACCATATACGACATTTTTTTGCAAATTTTTCCTTTTACTCTTTTATATATAAAAATACCCTCTAATATCAAGTATTAGAAGGTACTTTTTTAACATATTACATATTTTTTTAAATTATTTATTTCATATTCATATAATTTATGTTCTTTATTGTTTTTCTTTTTATCTTTCGAAATTTCTTCTCTTGTTTTTATTTGTTCTTGTAGTATTTTTGCAACATTATTATTTGTATAATCTAATTTTGTGCTTACACTATCAATACGTTTTGTTAATTTCTGGTCTACAAAGTCTATCTTTTTATTAAGACCTTCAAATTTGTCATTAAGGCCTTCAAACTTAGCATTAAGGCCATTAAACTTGGCATCCATTTCGTCAAATCTTTTGTCAATTGATTCAAATTTCTTGTCAATTGTTTCAAATCTTTTATCAATTGTATCAAATCTTTTATCAATTGCTTCAAATTTTTGGTCAATTACATCAAATTTTTTATCAAAAGATTCAAGTTTTTCTAATACTTTATTTTCAAATTCATTACTCATATTATCCCTCCTTTCCTTATTTTTTTGCCTTCTGAAAAAATTCAAATTAAGGCATAACATGAAATTTTGAATAAAATTTTGAAATAAACATATTATTGATATAAAAATAAATATGAATAAAAAAATATAGGAATTATACTTTATTTTTGAACTTTGTTAATATCAAAAATAAGTATGACATTATACTATCATACTTATTCATAAAATTCAACTATTTTTTATTATTTTCTAAAACTTTTTCATTTTCAATAATAGTCATTATTATTTGAACAGTTTTTTCTAAATCATCATTTTTTATAACATAATCATACAATCCAATTTTAGACTCTTCATATTCTAATCTATCTAATCTTAATTGCATATCTGCTTCTGATAAATTATCTCCTCTATTAATAAGTCTATTTTTTAATTCCTCTTTATCTACTTTTAAGAAAATAGTAACTAGTTTTGTATCATTTCCCAGTTTTTTAATTAAATTTTCTGTTCCATTTACTTCTATATCTTTAACTATTATTTTTCCACTTTGTATTTTTTCATTCATTAATTTTTTTGATGTTCCATAATAATTTTCATGATGTAAATCATACTCATAAAATTCACCATTTTTTATTTTTTCTTTAAATTCTTCTTTTGTTATAAAGTGATATTGTACTCCCTCTTCTTCTCCTGGTCTTGGTTTTCTTGATGTAAAAGATGGAAGTGATATTATATCATCCATTCTTTTTATTAATTCTTTTTTTATTGTATCTTTTCCTGCTCCTGAAACGCCTGATAATATTACTAGCATATTTATTCCCCTTTGATAAATTAACTTTTATATTTTAATTTTTTATTACTATTCATTTTCTACTTTGTTTTCTTCGTTTTTTTCATTTTCTTCTTTATCTTCGTTTTCTTCATCTCTTATAATTGTAACTTTTCCTTCAGCAATTTCATTTGCAGCTAATGTTACTGGTGATTCTTCTTTAACTTTTGTTAAAGGTTCGTCTCCCATAGCAATTTGTCTTGCTCTTCTTGATGTTGCTATTACTAATTCATATCTGTTTTTAGCTTTTTTTAATAATTCTGTAACTGTTGGTTTTACTATCATTTTTCTTCACCTATATAATTAAAATTAATTATATTTACCTTTCTCCATTATTTTAATTGGGCTTAATGGTACCATCTATATATTTTAGTCTTCTTCTTGTAATTGTGCTGATGTTGTTGTTATATCTTTATCTAATCTTCCAGCAACTGTTTCTGGTTGTACTGCTGATAAAATAATATGTCCTGAGTCTGTTATTATTACAGCTCTTGTTCTCCTTCCACATGTTGCATCTACTGCTATTTTATTATCTTTTGCTTCTTGCACCATTCTTTTTATTGGTGCTGACTCTGGGCTTACTATTGCAACTATTCTATCTGCTGAAACTATGTTTCCAAATCCTATATTTATTAATTGCATAATACTCCATCCTTTCATTTTATTCTATGTTTTGTATTTGTTCTCTTATGTCTTCTAATTCTGTTTTTATATCAATAACTCCATTTGTAATTTCTAGATTATTTGCTTTTGAACCTATTGTGTTTGTTTCCCTATTCATTTCTTGAATCAAAAAATCTAATTTTTTTCCTATAGTTTCATTGTTATTAGATATTAAATTTCTAAATTGATAAATGTGACTTTTTAATCTTGTTACTTCCTCTTCTATTGAACATTTATCAGCATATATTACAACTTCTTGAGCTAACCTTGATTTATCAAGTTCTTCTGTTTTTAGTATTTCTTTTATTCTCTTTTCTAATTTTACTACATATTCTTCAATAAGTCCAGTAGATTTTGCAGATATTTCCACTATTTTATTTTCTATTTTATCTATTCTTTGCAATAAGTCCTGTTCTATTTTATTTCCCTCTATATTTTTCATTTCAATAATTTTGCTTATAGCACCTTGAACAACTTCTATAAGTTCATTTTGTATTTTCTCGTCTTCTTCATCATTTTTTACTATTAAAATATCTGGTAATTTTGCAATATCCATTACCTCTATATTGTTTGATATTTTTTCTTCTTGTGCTAACTCTTTTAATTGTTCTATATATAATTTAGCTAATTCTTTGTTTATTGTTATATTTTTTCCTTCTTGACTATTATTTTCAAATGTTATAAATACATCAATTTTTCCTCTTTTTATTTTTGCAGATATTTCTTTTTTTATTGTGTTTTCTAAATAACTTATTGATTTTGGAAGTTTTATATTTATATCTAAATATCTATGATTTACACTTTTTATTTCTACTTGATATTCTCTTTTTTCTACATTTAGGCTTTGTTTTCCATAGCCCGTCATACTCCTAATCATTTTTCCTCCCCATTAAGACAAGTAAAGCATTTCGAATTTGTCTTATTTTTCTTGTTCTTTCTTGTCATTTTTTGTTGTTTCTATTTTTTTTCTTGTTGTTCTTTTCTTTGCTGGCTCTTTTTTTATTTCAGTATTTTCTGGTTTTTCTTCTGCTTTTTCTACTTTCTTTCTTGTTGTTTTTCTCTTTACAGGTTGTTTTTTTACTTCAGCCTTTTCTTCATTCTTTTTTGTATTTTCTTTTTTAGTTTTTCTTACTTTTTTAGTCTTTTCATCTTCAGAATTAACCTTTTGTTTTTTAGTAGCCTCCTTCTTTATAGGCTCATCTTTTTTTACAATTTCTTTTATATCACTATAATCTTCTGCCATTTCTTTTCTTCCTTTTGTATAAATAACTATACATTTAACAATAAAATATATTGCAAAAAAATATGATGCTACCAAAGAATAATTTTTAAAATTGAAATTATATTTTTTAGTTATATGTTGACTTGTCAAAGTATATGCTGACAATACAAGCACTTCTATTCCTTGTATGGCTAAATCATCATCATCTTTTCTATATGCAATTTCAAATATAACAATAGCTATAAATAAGAATACCATTGTACATAATTGAATTCCCCTTTCTAGATGTTCTACACTTATATTTTCACATGCTAAATTTAATACAAAAAAATAGAATACTATTAATATTGCTTTTAATATATTTAGGTATATTTTCTTCATATATTTTTCATTTACTTCTTTCATTGTTTCCCCCTCGTAATTTTATATATAATTTTATTTGCATTATACTAATTTTCCAATTCATACATAATTATGCTTAAAACATTTAATGCTACTGTTTCTGTTCTTAAAATTCTTTTTCCTAAAGTTATTACTTTTGCACCATTTTGTTTTAATAATTCAACATCTTTTTCTTCTAAACCACCTTCTGGTCCAATTACAATTCCAATTTTTACTATACTATTATCATTTATTTGTTGTTTTATTTCTTTTAATTGTTGTTTTAATGTGTTTTCTTTTTCATTTTCATACGCAACTATTAAAATATCATAATTTTCAATCAAACTACATATTTTTGATATATTTACCACATTATTTATTTTAGGTATTATATCTCTTCCACATTGTTTTGATGCTACTTCTGAAATTTTTTGCCATCTTTCTATCTTTTTAACTTTGTCTTTGTCATTTAATTTTACTACACATCTTTTCATTTCTACTGGTGTTATATCATGTACTCCAAGTTCAACTGATTTTTGAATAATATATTCCATTTTATCTGATTTAGGTAGACCTTGAAATATAGTAACTTCTATATTTGATTCTACATTTTTATTTATTTTTTCTTTTATTTTACAAATTATATTTTCATTTTCTAAGTCATTTATTTCACACAAAAAATTTTCCCCATTTTGACTATTACATATTTGCAATTCGTCTCCTTTTTTTGCTCTTAAAACTTTTTTTATATGATTAACATCTTGTCCTAATATTATTATTTCATTGTCTTTTATTTGGTCTTCTTTAACAAAAAATTTTGGCATTTTGTCCTCCTTGGGGTTGATTATATCACATGGTTTTATTTTTTTCAAATAAATTTTAAAAAAGGATTTGAAGTCCTTGTATATAAATTTTACTTCAAAATCCTTTTCTAAATATTAATTTTTTTATTAATAATTTTCTGCTTTTATTTCAAAATATGCTTTTGGATGACTACAAACTGGGCAAATTTCTGGAGCATTTTTTCCAATTACTATATGTCCACAGTTTCTACATTTCCAAATTTTGTCTCCATCTTTACTAAATACTAGTCCATCTTCAACATTTTCTAATAATTTTAAATATCTTTGTTCATGTTCTTTTTCTATTTTTCCTACTTCTGTAAATAAGAATGCAATATGGTCAAATCCTTCTTCTTTTGCTTCTTTTGCCATTCTATCATACATGTCTGTCCATTCAAAGTTTTCACCTTCTGCAGCAGCTTTTAAGTTTTCTGCTGTTGTTTTTATTTCCCCACCTTGTAATAATTTAAACCACATTTTTGCATGTTCTTTTTCATTGTCTGCTGTTTCTTGGAATATAGCAGCTATTTGTTCATATCCTTCTTTTTTAGCTTTGCTAGCAAAATATGTATATTTATTTCTTGCCTGTGATTCTCCTGCAAAAGCTTCCATTAAATTTTTTTCTGTTTTTGATCCTTTTAATTCCATTTTCTTTTCCTCCTTAATATTTATTTAATTTTAATTATGAATACTTAATTTGTAATTCTAAGTTTAACCTAAATTTTTACCTTTGTCAATATCTTTTTGTTTCAAATTTGTGTTTTCATTTTCTGCATCAGGAATAAATTTTCCGTTTCTTTTTGTTCCCATATTTTTTGTTTTTAAATCTATATATTTTTGTGGATATATTTTTAAAATTTTTTTACATTTTTTTGTTATTAAATTTCCTATATGTCTTACATATAAATATTTTGAGTCAACACTATTTATTTCTTTATTTGCTTTAATAATTTCGGATTCTCTTTTTTCAGTCAATGGCATAAATATTTTTGTTGTTAATTTTTTACCTTTATACGTCATGTCTCCATTTCCTTCATATACTGGTAAAACAGCATTTCCTTTTATCATTTCTAGATATTCTATTAATTCATCTTTATTCATATGTAATTTTAATGGCATATTAAATCCAGGATAATCAATCCCAATTAATACTTTTCTTTTATCTTTTTCACTACTATCTTCTGGTATATATCCCCAATTTGTTATTTTAGAATTGTACCTTATTTGAGTTAATATTTTATTTAACATTATACCTTTCACACCATATATTAAATCAATATTGTTTCTTATTGACTGTGGAGCAAATAAGTCCGCTTCTAAATCATTTTCACATTCTGGTAAAATTGCATCAAAGAAATTTGTATATTGTTTTCTTAATTTTTTTGATAATCCTTCTTGACTATTAAAATACGCATATCTATAATTTTCTGTATCTATAAGTTTTGTTATACTTTTTCTTATTGTCTTTGTCATATTATCAGTTAATATCATTTTTAAAAGTACTTTTTCAATTTTATTATCTTCTAATTTATTTTCATAATCATTTTTTTCTAAATCTTCCCATAAATTCATGCTATCTGCTACAAATAGTGCTCTTTTTATCCCGCTCTATTTTCTTTGTAAATCTGTTTTGCCAAAATGCATTTAATACTGTTAATTGTTCTAAACTTAATGTATCTAGATAACTGTCCTCAAATATATTTTCTAAGCCTATATCATCATCCATATTTTCTGTTTTTAATTCATACTGCATATTGCTTAAAGATAAGTCTCTATAATCTTTATTTTGTTGTTCTAGTTCCTCTCTTAAAAAACCATATTTCTTTAAAAACTCTCCTGATAATTTAAATCCTTCTTTTTCTTTAGTAAACAGGGCCTCTTCTAATCCTTTTTTTCTATAATTTATAGCCATCTCTATTTGTTTTCTTTCTGATGGTTCAATGAGTATTTTTGTATATTCAACCGTTTTTTTGTATTCATCACTTTCTTGTATTTTCTCTCTCATTTTTTGCCTTTTGTTTTCATCTTTTGGGTGTATTTCTTCATATAATATTTCTTTTAGTGGTCCTTCTACTTTTTCTTTCCTTAATTCTTTTAACATTAAACACATTTCATATTCTATGCTTTGCTCTTCTCCATTTAAAATTCTATACTTTTCTTTTTCAAAGTCGAATTTTTCTAAATCTTTATCTTTTATTTTATCATATGCTCTATCTACAATTGCTGGATTGGTACTTAATATTTGTAATGCATTATCTTCTACTTGCATCATATGTGTCCCTGTTGTTTTTACATAATTATCTAGGTCTTTTTCAAATTCATCATATATTAACTCTCTACAAGTATATCTCTTGTTTTTTATTCTTTCATTTTGTTTCATTATATATTGATGTAATGTTTCTAATTCTTTTTTTGTATAGTATATTTGTTTTTTATTTAATCCTTTTTGAGCTTTTGATATTTCTTTTATCAAATCAAATTCCATTATTACCTACCTCATTTTATTTTTATATAAATTAATAAATATTTGCATTTTGAATTATGTCACCTATTATATCATATTTATTAAATAAATGGTAGAAATTTGTTAAAAAAAGTTATATAATATTGATGTAAAAATTAAGGAGGCCAAAAATGATTGATTTACTTTCACCAGTTGGTAATTTTGACTGCTTAAAAGCAGCCGTTCAAAATGGTGCAAATAGCGTATACTTTGGAGCAGATTCATTTAGTGCAAGAGCTTATGCTTCGAACTTCAATTTAGATGATTTAGAAAAAGCTATTATATATGCAAAAGCACGTGGAGTTAAAACAAATTTAACATTAAATACTTTAGTTACAGATAATGAGTTTAATGATGCTTTTGAGCTTGCTAAAAAAGCTTATGAGTATGGAATAGATGCAATTATTGTTCAAGATTTAGGATTAGCCAAACAATTAATAAAACATTTTTCTGATTTAGATATACATGCAAGTACACAAATGACAGTTCACAACCTTCAAGGAGTTCTAAAAATGCAAGAACTTGGTTTTAAAAGAGTGGTTCTTTCACGTGAACTTTCTCTTCAAGAAATTGAATATATTTGTAAAAATTCTGATATAGAAATTGAATGCTTTATTCATGGTGCTTTATGCATTTCATATTCAGGTCAATGCCTATTTTCTAGTATGGTTGGTGGCCGTTCCGGAAACCGTGGAAAATGTGCTCAGCCTTGCAGATTACCTTATAAATTATTGGAAAACGATGATATAACAGATTCTGGACATCTTTTAAGTACACGTGATTTATGTGGTTTAGATTTCATCCCTTCACTAATTAATGCTGGTGTTACTTGTTTAAAAATTGAAGGTAGAATGAAAAGTCCTGAATATGTTGCTACTGTTACAAGAATTTACAGAAAATACATTGATTTAGCCGAAAGAATTACAGATATTAATGATTTCAAAATTGAAGAAAATGACAGAAAAACTTTATTACAGGTATTTAATAGAGGGATGTCCTCAACTGGTCACCTTACTAATGAACCTAACAAAAACTTAGTTTTTAAAGAAAAGCCTAATAACATGGGATTATTTTTAGGTAAGGTAGAAAAATACAGTAAAAACAAAGGTTACATCACTGTTAAATTACAAGAACCTATTGAAATCGGAGATACTATATCTTTAGAAAAAGAAACTGGTTCTTATAATGTTTCAGAATTAATGATTAAAGATAAAAATATAAAAGAAACTAGTATAGGTCAAACAGTAACTATTGGAAGAATGAAAGGTAATATAAATTTAGGTGATAAAATCTATAAAATATCATCTAAAAAATTGAATTTAATAGCTCATGATAGCATAAATGGAGAACATAGAAAAGTTCCTTTAAATTGTACAATAAAAATTAAACACAATGAACCTATACAAATTAGAGTAACTCTTTCCCCTTCAGCATTTTCTTTAAATAATACTCAAATTTCTAATAATGGCTATCTAGATGCATACTCAAACTTGGATATTACTTATTCTTCAGATGTTATCCCAGAAGTTGCTAAAAATAGACCTTTAGATAAGGAAAAAGTTATTAATCAAATTAACAAAACTACTGATTCTATTTTTGAATTTGCTAATATTGATGTTGATTTGGATTCAAATATTTTCTTACCTAAAATTAGTACTTTGAATGATTTAAGAAGAAAAGTTTTAGATTTAGCTTTTGATTTTGCTGTTTCTAATATAAAAAGAGTCCATCCTAATTGCGTTTGTGATAATTTAAAAGATTCTCAAATTCTTTGTTTAAATGGAAATACTGCTAATGTAGAAAGCTTTATGTTTAAAGAAAATACAATATCAGTTTTATTAAATATTTTAAATCCTGATTTTGATTATTCTAAATTAGAAGGATTTGATAATATATACATTCCTTTAAAATATTTTTCAATTAAAAAATATTCTGATATTTTAAAAACATTAGAGCAAAAATTTAAAATTTATATTTACATGCCAACAATTATAAAGGCAAATTACAGAAATCTACTTTTTAGTACTATAGAAAAAACTATTTCAAATTACAATATTAAGGGCTTTGTTATTTCAAACATTTCAAACTTAAAATTATTAGAAAATGTTTTAAACAATCCTAATAATAAATTTGAATTAATTGCTAATTACACCTTTAATATTTTCAATTTATATAGTGTAAATGAATTAAAAAATTTAGGACTTGATAAATTTACAATTTCTCCTGAATCAACAAAAGAAATTATAGATAGTATTTGTAATTCTTCTTGTTGCTTTATGCCTGCTGAATTAATTGTTTATGGCAAAACACCTCTTATGAATATGAATTATTGCGTTCTTGGAAAAACTAATAAGTGTTATCCTACTTGTAGTTCTAAGTGTAACCTTAATAATTCTTATTATTTAAAAGATAGACTTAATATGAAGTTTCCTGTACTGTTTGACAATATTCAAACCGTATCTACTATTTATAATAGTAAAACTACTTCTATTTCACCTAGCGATTTTTCTAACATACATTGTAATAGGATTGACATTTTAGATGAATCTGTTGAAGAAATTAATGATATTGTAAATACTGTTAAAAAAGGTGAACGATTAGAAGGTAAAGAATTTACTAATGGGAATTTAAACAGAGAAATATAAAAAGTTGTCAAAAGGGACGCCCCTTTTTGACAATATTTTTTTGTCAGAAAAGGACGTCCTTTTAACAACTTTTTTACATAAACTCGTACTTATATTTGTTTACTACTTAAATCAATTAACAAATCCATATTATCATCTTTTGCAGCTTTATTTCTTCTAATCGCTCCACATTTTTTGCATCTAAAAACTATAACATATCCTTTTTTTCCATCAATTTCCATGCTTACAGGTTCTAAATCTCCATGACAGCTCTCGGCTCTATCTCCTGGATTTTTATCTACATGTTTTGAATGCAAACAATATGGGCAATGATTTCTGCATGAATAGCCAAGTTTTGGTACATTTTTACCGCAATTTTCACATATAAATTCTTCATCAATTTCTGTAAATCTACTATCTTTTAACATTCTATGCTCCTTTATTTTTTAGATTAATGTCCAAAAAGAACCGTCCCTTTTGGACACTAATGCAAATCAAATGTTCCTCCACCTAAAAATTCTTTTAACAATGAATTGTTTGGCACATAACTTTTTGGTACTTCTCTGAAGTATTTTAAAATATTTATTAGCCTTTGTGCCTCTGCATATTCTCTATATTCGTCTGTTATTTCTTGTAATAATGGCATTGCTATTGGTTTTAGTGCATTTAGCTCATATATAAGTGATGTATTAAAAATTTTATTTGCTGATTCTTGATATGGGAATATGTTTTTTTCTTCTCCTTCTGTTACTTTGTGCCATGTATTTAATGTATGTAATGCTGAATATCCTCTAAATTGGTAATCTCTTACTATTCTTCTTATTAAACGTGTATCTGTTGTTGATATTCTATTATATCTGTCCATATTTAAAACTGTAAGTGCACTAATATATATTTTATATTTTTGATCTTTTGAAATTTGACTTGTTAATTTATCATTTAAACAATGTATACCTTCTATTACTAAAATTTCGTCCTCTGCCAATCTCATTTTTTTGCCATTATATCTTTTAGTTCCAACATTAAAATCGAATTCTGGTACTTCTATTTCTTCGCCATTTAAAAGTTTTACTAAATGTTCATTAAATAGTTTTAAATCAATTGCTTCTATACACTCAAAATTATATTCTCCATTTTCGTCTCTTGGTGTATCCTGTCTTTCTACAAAATAATTATCTACTGATATTGTAACTGGTTTTAGTCCATTTAATCTTAATTGAATTCCAAGTCTTTGTGCAAATGTTGTTTTTCCTGATGATGAAGGTCCTGCAATTAATACCATTTTTACATTTTTTCTTTTTGCTATGTCATCTGCTATATTTGCTATTTTCTTTTCATGTAAAGCTTCTGCAAGCATTATTACATCTTTTATTCTGTCTTCTTCTATTGCTTTATTTAATTTATACACTGTTAAAACATCTAAAACAGAATGAATTTTTTCAAATTCTTCTAATGCCCAAGCTAATTTTTTTGTTTCATGAAATTCTGGCATTTTAGTAGGTTCTTTTGAACTTGGATATCTTATTAAAAATCCATCTCCATATTTTATTACATCAAAAATTTTAATAATTCCTGTTCTATTTGCAAGTGTTCCATAACAATAATTATAGTAATTCCCGCAATAATACATGTATATTGGTTTATTTCCTTTTAAATCAAATTGTAATCTTCCTCTTGAAGAATTATTCTCTTCATAAAATTTTTCCGCTTCTTTTCTTGTCATTTCTACTTTTGTTATTTTTTCATCTTTTTCTATTATTTTTTGCATTTCATTTTTTAGTTTTGTTATAAATTCATCTGTTATTTGTATATTATCACATTTGCAATACATTGCGTTTCCAAGTTGATATTCTACCATTATTTTTTCTCTATTATATAAGTTTTCAAATGCTTTTCCCATTATATATACAATTGTTCTTACATATATTTTCATTCCTTCTTTTGAAGAAATATCTATTAATTCTATTCTTGCTCCTTCTTCTACTTCTGTTTCCAAATTACTATAGTCATTATTATATAAGCAACCTATAACTTCATATTTATTTTCATTTATTTCTTTTTTTAAAGCTTCTTTTACAGTTAATCCTTTTTCTATCTTTTTTGTTCTTCCTTGATATATTATGTTCATATTCTTTCCTCCTCTTTCGTTACGGACATTATTTTATATCAATCCATTAAATAAGTCAAGAAAATATTATACATACAACCTTTAAAAAAATTTATAAAAGCTATAGCAATTCCAGTTTTTAGATATTGTTATAGCTTTTTGTTTTAATTACTCATTGCTTCTAAAGATGTTACTTCATCGTTTAAGTCTACAATACAATTTGATAATCTTTGTAAATCCTCAAAGCCAATGCTTTCCTCGTTTATGTTAAATACTTTTTTGTTTGATTTTTTTCTTTTCAATGTTTCAAAACTTATAATATTATTTTTAGTTTCTTTTTCTTGTAATTTTTCGTTAATTTCATTTAACTTTTCTTCATACTTCATATTGTCTATTTTTTCTAACAATTCAGCTCTACTTACATTTTGATTGTCTTTAAGTTCTTTTATTTCACTTCTTAATGTATTAATTTCTTGTATAAATTGTTCAACTAAAATCTTTACATTTTCTTCTTCTTGCATTTTTACTTCTTTTTGATTTTCTTTTACACTTTGAATTTGTTCTATTAATTTTTGATTATTTTCATTTTGCTTTTCTTCTACATTTTTAATTTGTTCTATTAGATTTTGATTGTTTTCATTTTGCTTTTCTTCTACATTTTTAATTTGTTCTATTAGTTTTTGGTTATTTTCATTTTGTCTTTCATCTACACTTTGGATTTGTTCCATCAATTTTCGATTATTTTCACTTTGCTTTTCATCAACATTTTGTATATTTTCCATTAATTCTTGTTTTTTAGTATTTTGTAATTCTTGTATTTTCAAGATTTTTTCTAATATATCATTATTAGTATCTTCTTGTTGTTCTGTTATTTTTTTATACATATCTTGTTGATTTTCAATCAACTTTTTATTATTATTTTCCTGGATTTGTTTTAAATTATTAATACTATTATGTATATTAATAATTTGTTTTTTAGTTTTATCTTTTCTTTTAAACTCTATAAATACATTTTTTATTTTATCAATTTCGCCTAATATTTCTTGTCTTATCTTTTTAATTTCATTATTAGTCTCATCATTGGTATCGTTATTATTTTCAAATTCTAAGTTTCTTTCTTTTTCCTCTAAAATTTCATCTTCTGGTAATTGCATTTGTATTTTTTCTTTTGCTAACTCAATTACTTCATCTAATGAAATTGTATCTTGTTTTTCTTCTATTTTTTGGATTTGTTTTTCAACATCACTACCATAATAATAACCATATTTTTTTCCATAATACTTTCCCTTTTGAGTTTGAGCTTTATTTAATATTACTCCTAAGATGTTTCCATGTACATCCCCTATTAATTTTTTTACTTTTTTCAAATCATTAATTTTTGTTTTCTTATTTTCTGCAATTAATATTGTACTATCAACCATTGAAGATAATGCTATACTATCAGATACCATTATACTTGATGTTCCGTCTATTAAAACCACATCATACATATTTTTTAATAATTTGATTATTTTTTGCATATTTCTTGAAGATACTAATTCCACTGGATTTGGTGGTATTGTACCATTTTGTAATATATGTAAATTAGGTATTTTGGTTTCTTTAATATAATTTCTTGATTTTTGTAAATTATCTAAATTATCTTCTGAAATTTCTTTTATAAAGTCAGATAACCCTTCTCCTTTGTCTATTTCAAATATATCATTTTTATTACTTTCTTCTCTTAAATTTGCATCTACTAAAATTACTCTTTTTCCAGTTTGAGCAAATGTTACAGCTAAATTGTTTATAACCCATGTTTTTCCTTCATCCTGTTTACAACTTGTTACTAAAATTGCATTTTTATTTGTTGAATATAATATATTTGTTCTTATTGTCTTTATACTTTCGACTATTTGTGATTTTGGATTATTTTTTACTATTAATTCATTTTTTTCTTTATCTACTGGTAATGTTCCTATGGCTTTTAATTTTACATTTTTTTCTATATCTTCTTCACTTTTTATAGTATCATCAAACATGAATATTGCTACTACTGATACCATTGCCAAAAATAGACCTGCAAATGCAAACATTATAATATCTTTCATATGATTTACATTACAAGGAGTTGATTCTACTTCTGCTTCATCTACTATACTTATGTTTTGCAAATTATATATTTCTTTAATTTGTTGTGTAAATACTTGTGCTAATTCATTTGCTATATTTTTAGCTAATTCTGGATTTGCATTTGTTACACTTATTTTTAAAAATTGTGTACTATCTATTTGTTTTGCCTCTACCTTTTTTTGTAAACTTGAAGCCGACATATTCAATTCTAGATTTTCTATTGTTTTTTGTACAACATTTGTACTTTTAGCTATACTGCTATAAGTCGAAATTAATCCATTATTTATATTTAAATCTGTTTGTGTTAATTCTTTGTTTGTTTTGTTCTCATCTGCAACTAATAATATTGTTACAGAAGACTTGTATTCTGGCTTTTTATAATAATATGAATAAGCATAACCGAATAGTATGATAAATAATAATATTAATACAATTAATAATTTTTTAGATAGTATTATTTCTAAAATTCTTTTAATATCAATATCTTCATAATTTTCCATTTACATCACCTATTACCAATTATACCATATTTTTGTATTTATTGCAACTTTTTATGTTTATCTACTGTTGAAATATAGTTTCTATGCTGCTTTTAGTACTTTTTCATATTCAATTTTAATATTCTACTTACTAAACTTTTATTAAATTTTATATTTATATAGTTATATTTAATTTTTATATGGATATACTTTTAATATATAAAGGAGATGATGTACATGGATTTGCAAAGAGTTCATACTATTTTAAATAATAAAGAAAAGTCTGATGTTTTTTATGATGAGAGACCTGTTTGGATTCAAGGTGTTGATGAAAAACGAGATATTGCTAAAGTTGGATTTGTTGATAATTTTGAGGAACAAGATGTTTATATTGAAGATTTATATGAGAAAGATTTATTTAATTGATGCTTGTATGGCTAGCGAATTATTTTAGAGTTATGAAATCACAGTAAGTATTATTTAACCTAAAATCAGGAAAGTCTTTATAAACTTGTTACTATTCACAGTATAATAAAATATAAATTTTTGAAATTAATGATTTATTCATTTTGAAGTGATTCGTGGAGACCGTTCAAAAATTCTCAAAAGTTTTTAAACTTTTGTTAGAATTTTTAGAATGGGGCAACAAAAAATAAATAATTAATTTCATTTTAAGTAATTTATAAGCTGTGAATAGTAATATAAACTTTCCTGATTTTTAATTTTTTATCTTTTTTATTTTAGCATATATATCATACCAACTATAACATCTATAAATATTTTTTCCTTTACATTCTTGATTATATCTTGCATCAAAACAAATTACGGGTATATGTTTTGAAATTTTGTTAATATTGTCAACTTTATCTTCTATCATTAACTCTATATTGTTTGCCATGCATATATCTAGTTTTTCTTCGGGACTAAATATTATTTTATCATAATAAATGTTATATTTATTTAACCAATTAGTTACTGTCTTTTTCATTCTTTTTCCATTTTCATTGTCTTTATCGGTTAAGAATCTCGCAGTTATTATATAAATTTCATTTCCATCTTCTTTTAATTTGTTTGTTACTTCGTCTGAATGTTTTCTAGCTGGTTCATTTTTTGCATAATCAAGAAGATATTCTCTCCAGAATTCGTTATCCAAATTTTCTTCAATGTTGAATATTTCTTTTAAGTCATATCCTTTTGCATCTACTATTTCTTTGTTGTAGTTTTCAAAGATTTTTTTGCTTCCTATATCTAATTGCCATTGTTCTATATCTGTTAAAACTCCGTCTATATCAATTCCTATTCTCATGTTTTTTCCTTCCTAAATTAAAATTATATATTGTACGGAACTATATAAATTTCCGTTTTTTATCTTTTTTTCTAAAAATTACTTCTGTTATAATTCGTATTCATATATTTTACAATTTTCGTTAATATTTGATGAATTACCATTTTCAGGTATTCCATTAAAATACCAATATATTGCTCTTGATATACCTCCATGGGTTACAATTAGTACATTCTTATTTTGTAGTTTTATTTCGTCTATAAAGTTTTTTATTCTTTCATAAACACTTTTCATTGTTTCTAGCTCTGGATATTTTATGTCTGAATTATAATTCCAAAATACGTCCCAATCTAACTCATTAAAAGGAACTTTTTCATATATTCCCATATTTCTTTCTTTTATTCTTTCGTCTATTATTACAGGAATGTTTTTATCCATGTCAAATAATTTTAATGTGTGCTTTGCTCTCTCAATTGGAGAACAATAAATTATGTCTATGTCTAATTTTTTTAATTCTTTTCCAACTTTTTGTGCTTGGTACATTCCAAATTTGTTTAATGGTTCATCTTCTGTGGCTATAATTTCATTTTTCCCCATTTCAGTTTCACCATGTCTTATTACATATAATTTCATTATCTTTTCTCTTTTCTTTTTACTTATGTTTTTATCTAACATATAATTAATATTAAAAATATTTTCTTAGTCATCTACTTTTATATACATATTAAAATTATAATTTTCGTTTCTTCTTTCATTTCTCTAATTGCTGTTTGCTCTGGAGTTTATTCATATCCACTCCTTCAATAGTTTTATTCTTTTAATATATCCCATATTGTATTCCTTATTTCATGAATTCTTTTTTGCAAAAACTGTGGATGGTCTTTTATCCATTTTTTATTTAATGGTGATGGATGTGGCAGCACAATAGTTTTTTTACCATTCCATACATTGTCTTTAAAAACAAGTTCTTCATATATTTCATTTGGAAAAAAGACTTTTGCAGCTTTTGCTCCAATAACAATATACATTTCATTATCTAATATTTGCAATTCTTCTTCAATCCATTTAGTCCAACAGCATTTAGGTGGTTGTTTATCATTTCCGTTTTTGTCTTTTCCTGGATAACAGTGTGCTAATGCTCCAATAAAAAAATTATCTGTATTATAAAAATCGTTATCTGTTATTTGGTACCATTCATATTTTAAAGTTTTTCCACTCATATCTGTAAATGGTTTTAAGTTTTGATGAACCTTCTTAGAAGGTGCTTGACTTATTTGGACGATTTTTGAGTTTTGCTTTCCCCAAAAAATTGGATGTGGCTCAAAACCAAATTTTTCTTTACAACAATCACATTCTTTTATTTTTTCTTTTAATTGTTCAAATTTAAGTTTTTGTTTCATTTTAGCTCCTATTTAAGTAATTTATAATTAATCTTCTTCAATTATTTCCATTAATATTCCATCTGTATCTTTTATAAAGAAATATGGTTTACCTAACCTTCCTTTATTTATAATAATTTCTGAATCACTTAATTTATTTTCTTCTACAAACTTTTTAGCTTCTACTATGTCTTTTACTCCTAATCCAAAATGTTTATTTCCAATAGTTTTTAGGTCAATTGCTAGTTCTTTTGAATGTTCAGGTAACTTTTCTTTTTCTTGATAATGAAATATCTCTAATATCATATCTCCTAATTTTAACATTACAATATCAACATTTTCATCTCTATATTCCTTATATTTTTCAAATCCAAATTTCTTATAAAATTCAAGTGTTTTATCTAAATTATCAACACTTATTGTTACATGATTAAAACTAAACATACTCTTAAATTCCTTTCTTTTTTTATTAATTTTACTTTTTATCTTTGCTTTCAAAAATTTTTTGTAGCTTTTTTCTTATATTTTCATTTGCATTGTATCATGAAAGAACTAAAAAATAAATAGTAAAAAAATATTTTTTTCATTTATTATACAATAAAAAACACATATTAAATTTTTAAATCTAATATGTGTTTTTGTAAAATTTTATCTTACATCTTCTTGTTCTTTACAAGTTTCTTTCATTTCTTGTATTTTTTGATAAACTTCATCCCAATTATTTACTCTTGTTATTCCATCATCATTAATATCCGCATTCATTTTTGTTGTCATTAAAATTGATTTAATACCATTATCAGTTAATTCTATACAAGTTTCATAACTATCTTCAATCAATAATTCAATTCCATTTTCTTTGCAGAACGTCAATTTATCACTGATATGTAGATTCAAGCTATCATATGGAATATTAAAGTTCCTTAAACTATCTTTTGTAATTTCTTCTGTATCACATTCTGCAATATTCATCAATCTTGCTGTTATAAAATGTATTGTATCTCCTTCTTCTTTTAATTTTTGAATTGTTTTGTCTGCATTAGGTAGCATTGTACATTCTTCTAATACATTTTTATAATATTTGTCAAAAAATTCAAATTTAGTTTTATCATCCCATCCATATAAAGCTTTTAAATAATATCTATTTTTAATTAAGCCAAAACTATCTCTGTTAGTTGGTACACCTGATATTTCTTCTTCAAATATATCAGCATATTTTAACATTGATTTTACTGTTAAAAAAGTTGTATCATCTATATCTATTCCTATTTTCATTGTACTTTTAATTCCTTTTCAAAAAATTTATTTTAAAATTCGATTTTTTCTGCAATCCATGCTTCTAAATCATCAATTTTAATTCTAACTTGTTCCATTGTGTCTCTATCTCTAACAGTAACTGATTCATCCTCTAATGTATCAAAATCAACTGTTACACAGTATGGAGTACCGATTTCATCTTCTCTTCTATAACGTTTACCAATTGAACCTGCTGCGTCATAATCACACATAAATTTCTTAGCAAGTTTTCCATATACTTCTTCTGCTTTATCTGATAATTTTTTAGATAATGGAAGTACTGCAACTTTATAAGGTGCCAATGCTGGATGTAAGTGTAATACAACTCTTGTGTCTCCTTCTGCCATTTCTTCTTCATCATATGCGTTACATAAAAATGCTAGAACAACTCTATCTGCTCCCAATGATGGTTCAATTACATATGGTACATATTTTTCGTTTGTTTCTGGGTCTTGATATGATAAATCTTGTTTTGAGTGATTCATATGTTGTGTCAAGTCATAATCTGTTCTATCAGCAATTCCCCATAATTCACCCCATCCAAATGGGAAAGCAAATTCTATATCTGTTGTTGCTTTGCTATAAAATACTAGTTCTTCTGGTGAATGGTCTCTTAATCTAATATTTTCCTTTTTCATTCCTAAATTGATTAAGAAGTTTTCACAATAATCTTTCCAATATTTGTGCCATTCTAAGTCTGTTCCTGGCTTGCAGAAAAATTCAAGTTCCATTTGTTCAAATTCTCTTGTTCTGAATGTAAAGTTTCCTGGTGTTATTTCGTTTCTAAATGCTTTACCAATTTGTGCAATTCCCATTGGCATTTTCTTTCTTGATGTACGTAATACATTTTTGAAATCAACAAATATTCCTTGTGCTGTTTCTGGTCTTAAATATACTGTTGATGTTGTGTCTTCTGTTACTCCTTGGAATGTTTTGAACATTAAGTTAAATTTTCTTATATCTGTAAAATTTGTTTTCCCACATGATGGACATGGTATTTTATTTTCATTTATGAAATTGATTAATTCTTCATCTGTCATTCCATCTGCTATCATATCTTTTCCATTATCATGAGCCCATTCTTCTATTAATTTATCAGCTCTATGTCTTGTTTTACATTCTTTACAATCTATTAATGGGTCTGAGAAACCTCCAACATGTCCTGATGCTACCCATGTTTCTGGGTTCATTAATATTGCTGCGTCAAGACCTACTATATTTGGTTGTTCTTGTATGAATTTTTTTCTCCATGCTGCCTTTACATTATTTTTTAATTCATTTCCTAAAGGTCCATAGTCCCAAGTATTTGCTAATCCTCCATAAATTTCTGATCCAGGATAAATAAATCCTCTTCCTTTGCATAAAGCTACTAGTGTGTCCATTGATTTTAACATAATAATTCCTCCTCTTGTCAAAAGGGACGCCCCTTTTTGACAACTTTTTTTGAATGGTTGTCAAAAAAGGGCGTCCCTTTTGACAACTTTTGGAAATGGCTAGACCTCAAAAAAACTTCCGAGCCTAGCTATACATTTAGCTAGGGACGAAAGTTTAGTTCCGCGTTTCCACCCTAATTCTTAAAGTTTTGCTTTTGCCTTTTTGTTAATTTTTTTGCTTTGCATTACTTTAAGCACCTTAATTTTTTATTACTCCAAAGCTCCCCATACTTGTTTTATTACGAATATCTCAGCTTACTATTCGCTCTCTTTAATAAATTTTTTAGTATTTTTTCTTTTTCATCGTAATTTTTTATTTATTTTAAATGGCAGGGGTAGAAGGACTCGAACCCTCACAGGCGGTTTTGGAGACCGATGTGCTACCATTGACACTATACCCCTATATGTTGTCTTTTCTTAAGACATTTATTATATTAGCACACTTTTCTATTTTTGACAAGTATTCTGGAAAAATTTTTTTAACTATTTTCTTATTTTTTTCTATTGCTTTTATTTTAAATTTATGTTATAAATTTTATATTCTAGTTTCATAATATTTTTTCAACCATATTTTTATTTCTAATATTTATTCAAAAATTTATTATTAAAAAGGAGTGATTTACATTTTTAATTTATTCAAAAAAATTTTATTTTCAATTATCTTATTCTCAATTTTTATATCAATATTTTTTATTCCTATAATACAGAATAAAAACATTATCAGTTCCTCTGAAAAAGAATTTATTGGCTTTAATCCAGATGGTTTTTTATGGCCTTTACCAGGATATACAAATATAAGTTCTAAATTTGGCAAGAGATCTGCTCCAACTGGAGGCGCTTCTAGTTTTCACCATGGTGTTGATATCCCTGCACCTGAAGGTACAAAATTTGTTGCAATTAATGATGGTGAAATTACTTTCTGTTCCTTTCTTGGTGCTGGTGGCTACACCATTACACTTTCTTTTAATAATTATAAAGTTACATATTGTCATGTTTCACCTAATTTCATTGTTAATGTAGGTGATTTTGTAAAACAAGGACAAGTTATTGGTTATGTTGGTCCTAAATATGTTTATGGAGTTCCTGGAAACCCTTATTTTGATAGTTCGGGAAAACCTACAAATGGAGCTACAACTGGTTGCCATCTACATTTGCGGTTTTAGAATTAATGATGAATATACAAATCCTTTAGATTACTTTTAAAAAATAAATATAATATAATATCTTATAAAATATAAATAAAAAAGGAATTTGGAGTGTTAGCTCCATAATCCCTCTTTTTACATATCGTCATCTTCATTTTCTTCGTCTGAAGAATCTCCACATCCTGAACATCCGCAGCAATGTCCTGAACATCCATCATCTTCATCATCATATAAATCTCCTGTCCAGTCTAATTCTATTACATTTTTACATTCTGGACATTCAACTTCGTTTTTATCTTCATTTGCATCTATAACAAATTCATGCTCACAATATGGACATACTATTTCGAAATCAAATCCTTCATCTGAATATATGTCACTTTCTATATGATCTATTACTTGTTGCATTTTTTCTATTTTATTTGTCATTATTTTTTGATTTTCTTTTAATTCTTTTACTTCTCCTAAAAGAGTTTCAATTTGTTGTTCTAATTTCTTATTTTCTGGCATCATTTATATATTCTCACTTTCTTTATTTTTATATCTCTAATAATATTTTATCCCAAAAATATTATTATTATTTAATATATAGAAAAATTATAACTTTTCTATATATTACAAAATGGAGCATATTAATTTTAAAAATTATTTTATGCTCCTTTATTTTTTCCTATACTCTTTCCATATATTCACATGTTCTTGTGTCTATTTTTAATATATCACCAATATTTACAAACATAGGGACTTGTAATTCTAAACCTGTTTCCAATGTTGCTGGTTTTCCAGATGTTGTTGTTGTGTTTCCAGCAAATCCTGGTTCTGTATATGTTACTTCTAATTCAACAAATGTTGGTGGTTCTACTGCAAATACTTTTCCTTTATATGAAAGAATTGTAACTTCCATATTTTCTTTTAAATATTTTAAACAATCTCCTAATGTATCTTTGTTTAAAGGCATTTGGTCATATGTTTCATTATCCATAAAATAATATAAATCACCATCTGCATATAGATATTGCATTGCTTTCTTTTCTATTTCTGCTCCTGGGAATTTATCTGATGGGTTAAATGTTTTTTCTAATGTTGCCCCTGTTATTACGTTTTTTAATTTTGTTCTTACAAATGCTGAACCTTTTCCTGGTTTTACGTGTTGGAATTCTACTACTCTAAATACGTTTCCTTCCATTTCAAATGTTGTTCCGTTTCTAAAATCTCCTGCTGAATATACTCCTGCCATATTTATTTCTCCCTTCTCTTGCTTTGCTTTTTTATCGCCATCTCAAAATTTTTCTAAATTTTAGATGCCAAATTTCTTGCTTTGCTTCTCATAAATTTTATTTTTACTTTTCTATTTTACTACACCTCATAAGAAAAATCAAGTATTTTAAATAAATTTGAACTTTCTAGAATTTTATGTGTTACTAAAAAAATATATATTTGAAGTTAATAATTTATTTATTTTGCCGTGATTCGTGGGGACCGTTCAAAAATTCTTAAAAGTTTGAAAAACTTTTATTAGAATTTTTAGAATGGGGCAACAAAAAATAAATAAATTATTAGCTATATAATCACATAATTTTTTTCTGAAGTAGTTAAACTTACACATCCAAATTTTGTAATTTGAACTGTATCTTCTATTCTAACTCCAAATTTTCCTGGTATATAAATTCCTGGTTCATCAGTAACTACCATATTTTCTCTTAATGTAGTGTCATTTCTATATCCTACATATGGTGGTTCATGTATTTCAAGCCCAACTCCATGGCCAAGACTATGAATTAAATCATATCCATTTAATTTAAAATCGTTTTCTACCATCTTTGTAACTTGTCTTGTGCTTGCTCCTTCTTTATATTGGTCAAGTGCAAATTCTTGGTTACTTAAAACTAAATCATATACTTCTTTCATTTCTTCTGTAGGTTCACCAACAAAGAATGTTCTTGTCATATCTGAACAATATCCATTTACTTTACATCCCATATCTATTGTTATAATATCATGTTCTTGTATTTTTCTATTTGTCGGTACTGCATGTGGCTTTGATGAATTTTCTCCAGAAGCTACAATTGTATCAAATGATATTCCATCTGTTCTTTCTATATAGTAATCGTCTATTTCTTTCGCTATCTGTTTTTCTGTCATTCCTGGTTTTATATAGCTTAGTATATATTTATAGCAATCATCTGTTATGTTGCAAGCTTTTATGATATTGCTCATTTCTTCTTCATCTTTTATCATTCTTTGTTTTTCTATTATATATTCTGTTTCTACAAAATTATGAATTTTATATTTTCTTATATATTCTTTATAATCTGCATATGAAATATAATGTTCCTCAAATCCAACGTTTTCACAAAACATGAATATATTTTCATAATCTTCTTTAGATAAATCGTTTACATCATATACTATTATTTCATCAAATAATGTTAATATACTATGTACATGTTCTATATATCTTGCATCTGTTATATACATATTTTCCTTTGGTGTTATTACTAATGTTCCTTCTGCATCTATATTTGTTAGATATTTGATATTTATTGGATTTGATATTATTATTCCTTGCATGTCTAAGCTTGACATTTTATTTCTTAACCATTGAAGTTTTGAATTCATTTATAAACTTCCCCCTATTTTATTTATTAAATAATCCTAATGTAAATATTGTATATAATATATTTTTTATTGTTTCAAATGGTACAAAGATGCATATAAATGCCCCTATTACTATAAATGGTCCAAAAGGTATGTATTCATCCATTTTTTTAATTTTTGTTGCTAATAATATTATACTCAATAACGCTCCTATTAAGAATGATAATAATGTTACAGCTATTATATTTGACAACCCAAAGTATAATCCTAATGCTCCCATTAGCTTTACATCACCAAATCCCATAGCTTCTTTTCCATATATTGCTCCACCTATTAACGTTATAAGTAGAAATATTCCTCCACCCGCAAGCATTCCTAGTGCCATATTTATTGTTATAGCTACATCTGATAATCCATATAAAAACGCAATTACTAATCCTATTTCAAACATTGTTAAATTTAGTCTGTTTGGGATTATTTGCAATTTATAGTCAATTACAAATGCAGATAATAGCATTGGGGTTAATATTGCAAATTTTATTAAATCCAAGTTAGCTATAAATGTGTTTTTTATTCCATAAAAATATAATAAAGCTACATAAATTGCTGATGTTATTATCATTAATATGTAGTTTGGTTTAAATTCTGCAAAATATTCTGTAAATATTTCTTTTGAAAATACTTTTTTGTAGTCTGGTAATCTTCTATTCATCCAGTCTATAAACATTCCCACAAAAAGTCCTAATATTGCAAATACTGCATAGTATGCTATATGTGTTTCATTAATATACATTTTTGTTTTTCTCCTCTTTTGCTCTATAATTGTTTTTTATTTTATTTTCTATTGGTCTTTTCCATGCTGTATACCAGTAATCTTTTTTATCATCTATTGGATCTACTAGTATTGTAGTCATGCCACATCTATTTCCACCTAATACATCTGTAAAAATTTGATCTCCTACAACTGCTATATTTTCTGGTTTTATATTTGTTTCTTTTTGTATGTATTTAAAGCCTCTTTTTAGTGGTTTCATTGCAAAATGTTTATATGGTATTTGTAGTGTTTTAGCTACTTTTTCTACTTTTTCTTTATTGTTTGTGTTTGACAATATATATAATTTTATGCCTTGTCCTCTCATTTCTTTTGCCCATTGTTTTACTTCTTCTGATAGGTTTTTATAGTAGTCTATTAGTGTGTTGTCTACGTCTAGTATTAATAGTTTTATTTTATTTCTCATTAATGTTTCTATTGTTATTTCTTCTACTTTTTTGTAGTAAAAATTTGGATACAATTTTTTCATTTTTTGTTTTTCCTTTCGTACATCAATATAATATCAATATGGGTTTTATTTGTCAAGAGGGATTTAGGGACGTTCCTCAAAATCCCTCAAAAAGGGGATTTTAAGGAACGTCCCTAAATCCCCTTTCTTATTTCTAACCCTTTATTTTCCAAGTCTTTTATAATATTATCCAAAATACTATTAATTTCCTCATCATTTAAAGTTCTATCTGGTGTACCAAATGTTAATGAATAAGCAATACTTCTCTTATTAGAATCAATATTTTTACCCTCATAAACATCAAACACATTTATGTCCAATAACAATTTTCCAGCCTTTTTCTTTATTAGCATTTCAACTTCTTTTGATGTCATGTTTTTATCAACTAATAAAGCTAAATCCTTTTTAACAACAGGGAATTTTGAAATCTCTTTAAATTTCATTTTTCCTACTCTTTTTGCTAATAGTTTGTCTAAGTTAATTTCCATTACATAAACCGCTTCTTTTTCTACTGATGGATGCATTCTTCCTACTATTCCTACAACATCATTATTTACTGATATTTCTGCAGTTTGACCTGGATGGAATTCTGTTGGCATTTGTTTCGGCATTACAAAACTATATCTTCCTGCATATCCTAAATAATCTAATAATTCTTCTGTTACACCTTTTATATCGTAAAAATCTACATTTTTGCTATGTCCTATTCCTTCATAATACTTCCCTGTCATTAATACACATATTTTTTGGTTTTCTCCGTATTCTTCGCCTTTTTTCCAGAAACCTTTTCCTATTTCAAATAGGCATACATCTTTGTTTTCACGTGCTTTATTATATTCATAGATTTTGTATAATGATGGTATTATGCTATATCTTAATGTGTTTCTATCCTCTGTTATAGGGTCTAGTAATCTAACTTCTTCAAATTCGTCTGTTGTGAATTTATGAACATCTTTGTCATTTATTAAGATATATGATAATGTTTCGTTTAATCCCATGTTTGACATTTTTGCTCTTATTTTTCTTGCTGTTTTGTCTAGATGTCCCATTTTCATTGGAACTACTGGTAGTTTTCCTTGGATATTATCAACTCCATAGATTCTTCCAACTTCTTCTATTAAATCTGCTCTAATTGAGATGTCTATTCTTCTTGTTGGTACTGTAACTATTACTGTATCTTCTTTTGCTTCTGTCTTAAAATCTAATTTTCTAAATACATCTACAATATCTTCTTTTGATATATTTGTTCCTAATACATCATTTATTTCTTTATATGATATTTCAATAACTTTTTCTTCATTTTTTGTTACATCATATTTTACAATTCCTGTTTCAATTTCTGCATCTGCATATTTTTGTAATAATGTACAAGCTCTTTCCATTGCCATGTATGTTCTTGCAGGATCTAGTCCTTTTTCAAATCTGTTACTTGCTTCACTTCTTAATATTTTATTTGATGTTTTTCTTACTTTTACTGAATCAAATATTGCTGATTCAATTATTACATTTTTTGTTGTTTCTTCAACTTCTGTGTCTAGTCCTCCCATAACACCAGCTAATCCTATAGATTTTGTTCCGTCTGTAATTACTATATCTTCATTTGATAAAGTTCTTTCTGTGTTATCTAGTGTTGTTAATTTTTCACCATTTTCGGCCATTCTAACAACTATTTTGTTACCTAAATTATCTGCATCATAGAAGTGTAATGGTTGACCTAATTCTAACATTACATAGTTACTAATATCTACAACATTGTTTATTGGTCTAATTCCTGAAGCAATCAATCTATTTTTGATAAATTCTGGGCTTTCTTTTATTGTTACATTTTTAGCCTTTTTTGCTAGGAATAATCTACAGTTTTCTGTGTTTACTTGTACTGAAAATTCTTTATTTACATCTTCTCCGCTTTCTTCGTATCCATATTCAACTGGTTTTACTTTTTTATCATATATTGCACCTAATTCATAAGCCATACCTAAAATGCTTAATAAATCTCCTCTGTTTGCTGTTAATTCAAAATCAATAACGCCATCATCTAGTCCCATATATTTAATTGGGTCACCACCAACTGGTGCATCTGCTGGTAATTCATGTATTCCATTTTTGTCTGCTTCAGATAAGAATTTTTTATCAATTCCTATTTCATATAAAGCACATAACATACCATTTGATTCTTGACCTCTTATCATACCTTTTTTGATTTTAAAATCTCCTGGAAGTTCTGCTCCAACTTGTGCAACAATTACTTTAATTCCTTTTCTAGCATTTGGCGCACCACATACTATATCTAAAACTTCACTTCCTATATCAACTTTGCAAAGGTGCAAATGGTCTGAATCTGGATGCATTTCACACTCTTTTATTTCACCTATTACTAATTTTGTTGCATTTACTAATTTTTCTGCTGAATCATATTCATTTCCAGCTTTTGTCATAGCTTCTGCTATATCTTTTACGCTTAATTCGTTATCTAAATCTATATAATCTTTTACAAAATTTAAACTTAAATTCATTTTCTAATCTCCTTTCTAAAATGGAACAAATTAGGACCATCCCCATTGTCTCATTCTTCATCCTTTCTATCAAATTGAGATAGGAATCTTACATCATTTGTATATAAGTATCTCATATCTGTGATTCCATATCTAAACATTGCTAATCTATCTATACCAGTTCCAAATGCAAAACCGCCAAATTTTTCTGGATCATATCCATTCATTTTTAATACATTTGGATGTACTATTCCTGCTCCTAATACTTCTATCCAACCTGTTTGTTTACATAGATTACAGCCTTTTCCTCCACATTTAAAACATGTTACATCTACTTCATAAGATGGTTCTGTAAATGGGAAATAACTTGGTCTAAATCTTAAGTCCAAATTTGCTCCTATTATTTTTCTAACAAAAACTTCTAATGTTCCTTTTAAGTCTGCTAATGATACATTTCTTTCTTTTTTGTCTATTACTAATCCTTCTATTTGATTAAATTGATGTGAGTGTGTTGCGTCATCTTCTCTTCTATATGTTTTTCCTGCTGTTATCATTCTTATTGGTGTTTTTTCTGTATTTGCCATCATTGTTCTTGCTTGAACTGCTGATGTTTGTGTTCTTAATAAATACTCATCTGTAATATAGAAGCTGTCTTGCATATCTCTTGCTGGGTGTCCTTTTGGAAGGTTTAATCTTTCAAAACAATATTCGTCATTTTCAAGTTCTGGTCCTGTTACTACATCATATCCCATTGATACAAATAGGTCTTCTATATCTTCTATTATTCTATTTACAGGATGTATACTTCCTCTTTTCATTTTTGTACTTGGTAATGTAATATCTATTTTTTCTGATTCTAGCTTTTTATTTAACTCTTCCGCTTTAAATTTTTCTTCTTTCTCTTGAATTAGTTTTTCTAGACTTTCTTTTGCTTCGTTTACTAGTCCTCCTATTATTGGTCTTTCTTCTGGGCTTAATCCTCCCATTCCTCTTAATACTGCTGTAAGTTTACCTTTTTTTCCTAGATATTTTACTCTTGCATCTTCTAGAGTTTGTAAATCTTCAGCTTTTGCTATTTCATCAATAGCTGTTTTTTTGATTTTTTCAATTTGTTCTTTCATTCTTTTACTCCCTTCTTTTTGTTCAATGTGTCCAATGGGGACGGTTCTTTTTGGACAAAAAAAATCCATTTCTTCCTTATAGCACTTAATTTTTCATGCTTATAGGACGAAATGGATTTTATTTTATATCCTTTATTTCCGTGGTACCACCTAATTTTATTAGTTTATATTTTAACTAACCTCATTATAGTTTTAACGGTGCAACCGCTTCTTCCTAATTAATACTTTTATCATTATCTAATATTAGTATTTTTCAAAAGAAGTCCTAAAAAGTGAATTTTCTATATATTTTATTTTAATATCTCTCAACCTTTGGATATTTTCTCTGTAAAATATTTTTAATATATATACTTTGCTTTTTAATTGGATTTTTATTTTATTACATTGTTAATTCTTTGCTTTACCCAATGCTTTTATTATATTAGCACATTTTAACTAATTTTACAAGTTTTTTTGAACATTTTATTCTGATTCATAATTCTATATTGGTGAAAATTTTCTTGTTTCTCTATATTGACCATAACTTTTCATTTCTGACTTATTTTTCATATGTCTTTTTATATTATGTTTTATTAATGCAATTTGATTATTTAAAAATTCTAATTTTACAACATATGTTCCATACTCATTTAATTCTATTGATGCATTTATTTTCTTTTTTGGAAATTCCATCTTTTTCAATCCTATTTTCTCAATTACATCAATTTCATTATATTTTTTAGAATCAAAATAGTACTCCATACATTTTAATTTTTTATTCATTTTATATCAACATCCTTTTATATTAAAGAGCACCAGCCCTCCGCCGTAAGATAGACAGAGAGCCAGCGTCTAAGCTTTTATAAAAACAGATTTAACTGTTTTTATTTGGGTTCTCGCACTTTTGGTTTCCCACTGTGCAAGAAGTTTTGCATGCTGACTGACACGATGTCTGACATTCGCCACATCCACCATAGCAAACAGTTTTATTTAACCGCTGCATGTTTACAGTCCTAACATGTTTCATAGTACACCTCCATTTGGTTATGCTAGTATTTTTCAATACTAATTTTTTAGTTTCTATAATATTATATACCATATAATGGATATTGTCAAAATTCTATAAAACTAATTGACAAAAAAACTCTAAAGTTATATGATTTGGGCATATAAAATAAAAAAGGAGGATTTGTTATGTTAAAGAACAAAACAAAAATTATTGCTTTTTTACTTGTTTTAATTTTAGCTATAACTTCATCTTTTGTTTATGCTGACAATGAAACAAGTTCAGAAAATGATATCGCACTTATTTCAGATACATCTGAAACAAAACCTGTAGAAACTAATGTTGAAAATACAGTTTCTACAAATGAAACAAGTAAAGATTCTTACAAGAACAGTGATGTCTACCTTATGGGAGATAATGTAACAATTGATTATGTAGTAGATGGTAACTTATTTGTCATGGCAGACACTGTTACTATCAATTCAAAAATTGGTGGAGATGCTTTCATAATGGCAAAAACTATAAATGTAGGAGATCAAGCTTACATATTTAGTAATCTTTTTGCTATGGCCAATTCTATTGATATTAAAGGTGTTGTATATGATGTTTATGCATTATCACAAAACTTTACAGTTTCAAATGGATACATTTATAGAGATGCTAAATTATGTTGCAACACTATAAACATTAATGGTGTAATTGGTAGAAATGCATTTGTAAGCTGTTCAAATATCAATTTCAACACTGATGAAAATGATAAAGGTATTATTTATGGAGATTTAACTTATTCAACACCTTCAGAACTTTCTTTTGATAAAAATATTGTTAATGGAAATGTAACTTACAAAGCTCCAAAAGTTTCACCTGAAAAATCTGTTAGAGAAATTGTAGCTAGTTATATTTCAGATTTAGGTGCTTTTCTAGCATTTATAATTATTATTTGGTTAGTATGTTTATGGTTAGCTCCTAAATTCTTAAATGATACAAATAAATTTGTAGGAAAGAAAACTTTAAATGTTTTAGGAACTGGCTTACTTACATTAATTGCGGTTCCAATTGCTTGTATTATTTTATTATTGTTACAATTAACTGCTGGTATTTCTTTATTAACTGTTGCTATTTATATATTAGCTTTGATTGCTGCTAAATCAATATTTACAATTGTTGCAAACAATTATCTATGTTCTAAATTAAATATTAATAAAAATACTGGTATATTTGGAATGTTGATTGTTTCTGGAGTTATAGTTTGGGTTATTTCTGAACTTCCATATGTTGGTGGTATTGTTTCATTTATAATTTCTGTTTTAGGTTTAGGAGTTTTAGTTTCAGCTATACTTCCTAAAAAAGCAAAAAAAGCTTCTGATACAAATGAAGTTAAAGAAACTACAAAAACTGATGTAAAAAAAGAATTATCTGAAAATAAAGATACAAAAAAAGACAACAAAAAAGAAGATAAATAATTTTTAAAAGGATTGAAGTTAAAATCTTCAATCCTTATTTTTTTAATTCATCAATTATTACTTTATAATCTTTAGCAATTAAAATTGCTGTACCTGAAACCAAAATATTAGCTCCTGCTTGTTTTACAGCTCCCGCTGTTTTTAAATTAATTCCGCCATCTGCTTCTATATCAATTTCAATATTATTTTCATCAACATATTTCTTTAACTTTGAAATTTTATCAACCATATCTGTTAAAAGTGTTTGTCCACCTTTGCCTGGCTCAACAGTCATTACTAAACACATATGAATATATGGTAAAAATTCGTATATCTCTTCTATTTTTGTTTCTGGCTTTACACTTAAACCAACCTTGCAATTATTCTCTTTTATTTTTTTTATTATTTGCATAACTTCTTCTTTATTTTTGCAAGCTTCATAATGAAATGTTATTATATTAGGTTCTACTGCTATAAAATCTTCTATAGCCGAATTTACATCTTCTACCATCAAATGTATATCTAATGGTAAGTTTGATATTCTTTTTATATAAGATGCATATTCTAGCATTTTATTATATGTATCTTTTTCTACAAATTTTCCATCCATAACATCAATATGGAAATAATCTGTTTTTGCTTTTTCTAATGCAAAAAAAGTTTTTGATTCTTCTCCTTTTTTTACTGAAAGTATTGATGTTGAAACTTCTACCATTTTATTTTCTCTCCTCACTTATCATTATTAATTAGTATTTATATTTATCTTTTTCCTTTAATTCTTCATAAATTTTGCAAAATCTATCATACCTGCTACTATCAATTTTTCCTTGTTGTAGTGCATTTTTTATTCCGCAGTTTTCCTCTTTTATATGAGTACATCCAACAAATTCACAATTTGCAACCAAAGGTTTAAATTCTTTAAAGTACTTGTCTAATTCTTTATACTCTATTTCGGATATATCAAATGTTGAAAATCCTGGTGTATCTGCTATATATGTATTTTCATCTATTTCATACAATTTTGTTGATGTTGTTGTATTTTTACCTTTTTTATTCCTTTGGCTTATTTCACCTTCTTGTGTTATTGTATCTTTAAATATTGCATTTATTAATGTTGATTTTCCTACACCTGAATTTCCTGAAAATGCATTAATATTCCCTTTTAAATATTTTTTTAATTCTTGTATTCCTGATAAATTATTTTCTTGTTCTTTAGCTATTGTTTCTATTACTGTATATCCAATATTTTGATATATCTCTTTTATTTTTTCAAACTCTTTCTTTTTGTCTAAATCTGTTTTGTTTAAAACAATTATTGGTTTTATTTCTAAGTATTCTGCAAATGCTAATTGTTTGTCCAATAATAATAAATCTGGCTTTGGATTTTTACTAGATACTACTAATATTAATTGAGTTATGTTGCTCATTTTGGGTCTTTTTATATATGTGGTTCTTGGCTCAATTTTTTCTATTACTGCTTTTTTGTTTTCTTCATCTAGTATTTGTATTTCTACTTTGTCTCCTACTACTGGTGTTATTTCTTCTTTTTTTAATTTTCCTCTTGCATTTGCTTCATATATTTTGTTTTGTACTTTTATTTTATATAAGTTTGATATGTTTTCTACTATTAAACCTTGCATTATCCCTCCAATATCTCTTCATAATCCTATAATTTTTCCAGTCTGTAAGTTATATTAATATAAAAGCATAGCAAATCGAAGTTAAAACCTCTTTTTACTATACTTATTTCTCTAATCAAAAGTATATGAACTTGTTGTTTTTAAGTCTATATCCTTTTCTTTTTCTTTAATATCATCTATAAATACTTTTACTGTTACTGTACCAGTTCCAACAACTTTTCCATCTCCTGTATTTATTTTTACACTATTTTTATCTACATCTTGATTATAAATTGTTTCTCCATTTGCTTCAACTCTTAGTTTTACTTTTTTCTTACTTGTACTTGTTGTTACATTATTATTTGTTGTATTTTCCTCTTTATAACCACCAGTAATAGATTTAACATTTACAAATATTGTTGCTGATTTCTTCTCTGCTAATTTATTTACTGTAATAGTAATTGCAGAACCTTTTTCTACAGATTGACCTTCATCTAAACTTTGTTTTAAAACAGCCCCATTTTCTTTAGAACTATCCTCTGCGTTTGTAACAGTTACAACAAAGCCTAAATCTTGAAGAGCTTTTTTTGCTTCATCTTGAGATTTTCCTACAACACCTGGTACTGTTGTTTTTTCTGTTCCAGTACTTACATGAATTTTTAATGTATCTCCTGCATTTACTTCTGTATTAGCATCAGTCTCTTGACTAATTACATAACCTTCTTTTACTGTTTTACTTGTTTCTTCTACTATTTCAGCTTTTAATTTAGCATCTTCAATTAATTGAACAGCTTCATCTTTTTCTTTACCTTTTACATTTGGTACTTTTGTTTTTTCGGTACCTTTACTTATTACAACTTTTACAGTACTTCCTTCTTTTACTTTATTGTAACTTTTTAAATAAGCTGGATCTTGACTAATTACATGATTTTCTTCAGTGTCTGCACTATATTCCTCTGAAGAAACTTCAAATTTAAGTTTTGCTCCTTCTATTTTTTGTTGAGCCTCTTCTCTTGTACTTCCAACTACATTTGGTACCTCAACCTCTTTAGGATTTGTTACTTTTAATACTAGCATTGTTCCTCCAAATGCTATAAAGAACAATAATATTAACCCTATAAATACACTAAATACTTTATGTTCTTTTATAAATGCTACAAATTTATTATCTTCTTTTTTTCTAGAATTTTTTTGCATATTTTCTACATCTTGTGTTGAAATTTTTTGTGTTTTTGCTGTTGGGTCATAATCTGTTTCTTCTACAAAATCTCCTGATGGATTTTTGAGTGCCATTTTTAAGTCTTGTAATAATTCTGTTGCTGTTTGATATCTAAGCATTGGATCTTTTTTCAATGCTTTTAAAATTATTTTATTTACTGCTTCTGGTAAATGTGGATTTAATTCTATTGGTGGAACTGGATCTTCTTGCATATGTTTTAATGCAACAGATACCGGTGTATCAGCATCAAATGGAACTTTTCCTGTTACCATTTCATACATTACAACTCCTAATGAATATATATCAGATTTAGCATCAGTATATCCACCTCTTGCATGTTCTGGTGAAAAATAATGTACTGAGCCTATTGTTGTTCCAAATGCTGTAATTGTTGAATTTGAAACAGCTTTTGCTATACCAAAATCAGTAACTTTTGCTACTCCATCTTCTGTTATAATTATATTATGTGGTTTTATATCTCTATGAATAATATTGTTTCTATGAGCCATTTCTAATGCAGATGCAATTTGAATTGCTACATTTACTGACCATTTCCATGGTAATGGACCTCTTTCTTCCACAATTATTTCTTTTAAGGTTTTTCCTTGAATTAATTCCATTACTATATAATAAATTCCATTGTCAACACCAACATCAAATATTGATACAATATTTGCATGTACCAATCTTGCTGCTGATTGTGCTTCTGTTTCAAATCTTTTTATAAATTCTTCATCTGTTGTAAATTCGTCCCTTAATACTTTTACGGCTACGTATCTTTTTAAAACAAGGTCAGTGGCCTTATATACTGTTGCCATACCACCATTACCTACTTTTTCAATAATTTCGTACCTATTTCCTAGAATCCTACCTTCTAAATTCATAATTATTCTCTTCCTTTCGCTTTTGAGCTTTTAATGTGGACTGCTATATATTTTTAATAATTACAACTGTTATGTTGTCATATCCCCCTCTGTCTTTAGCAAGTTGAACTAAGTCTTTAGTTGCTTGTTCAATATTTTTTGATGCCATTTCATATATTGTTTCTTGATCTACTAAGTTTGTTAATCCGTCTGAATTCATAACTAAAATATCATCTTTTAAAAATCCTTTTACCATTACATCTGGCTCTACAAAAGCATTACATCCTAATGCTTTCATTAACATATTTTTTTGTGGATGATGAACTGCTTGTTCTTTTGTTATTGTTCCTTCTTTTACTAATTTTTGAACATAACTATGGTCTTGTGTTAATTTGCGTATAAATTGTTTTCTTATTCTATATACTCTGCTGTCTCCTACATGACCTATATATACTTTGTTGTTATATATTAAGCATATTTCTAATGTTGTTCCCATTCCTTGTAATTCTGGTGTTGATTTTGCTTTTTCATATACAACCATATTTGCATATTCCATACTGCTTCCTAATAATTGAATTATACTATCTTTATCTTTTTCTATATCTTTAAAATTATTTTCTATATAATTTTTAGCTGTTTGAACCGCTAATTTACTAGCTATTTCTCCCCCGTTGTATCCTCCCATACCGTCTGCTAATATATATAATTGAACCTCATCTAGTGAATTTGAAATATAAAAATAATCTTCATTTGTTTCTCTAACATTTCCTTTATCTGATTTTGCATAAGCTTTTATCATAATTTCACCTCTGTTCTTTGGTATTTAGCTTATTATATTTTTACATTTATTTTATATCATAACTTACTGTTTTTTGCAATATTTTTTATGATAATTGCTTTTTTATTTTTTTATTGCTATAATTACCATAGTTGTTATTTTTACAACAAGATACAAAGGAGGTAATTTTATATGTCAACACCACATAATGAAGCAAATAAAGGTGATTTTGCAAAAACTGTTATAATGCCTGGTGACCCTCTAAGAGCAAAATATATTGCTGAAAATTTTCTTGATAATTATAAACTTGTAAATCAAGTTAGAGGAATGCTTGCATATACTGGTACTTATAAAGGAAAAGAAATTTCTGTAATGGCTCATGGTATGGGAATGCCTAGTGTAGGAATTTATAGCTATGAATTATTTAAATTTTATGATGTAGAAAATATTATTAGAATAGGTTCTTGTGGAGGATATAAACCAGAATTAAAATTATTTGATATTGTCTTAAGTGAAAATGTTTTTTCAGAAAGTAATTATGCTTTAACTCTAAATAATGATGATTGTCATATTGTTAGTTCTAGTAAAGAATTGAATTCTATTATTGAAAATACTGCTAAAGAAACTAATACTAACATTATTAGCGGAAATACTGTTTCTACCGATTGTTTTGATGTTTATATGACTGATGTAAATAAATTTTTAGAAAGATTACCTGAAAATTTTAATCCAGTTTCTGTTGAAATGGAAGCTTTTGCTTTATTTTATAATGCTAAATTACTAAATAAAAAGGCTTCTTGTTTAATGAGCGTTGTAGACTCTAAATTTATTAAAAATGTTGCAACTGCTGAAGAGCGTCAAACTGGTTTAAATAACATGATTAAACTTGCATTAGATGCTGCAATTAAAATTTAAAAAATAAAGGGATTATGGTGATAATACTCCAAATCCCTTTTTCTTGTAAATCAACTTTGTAATTATTATATATTAATATTTTTAGAAAAAAATGGTGTTTCGGGTCTTCCATAGGGACTTTTTCTTTAAATATTAATATATAATAATTACTTATACTATAAAAAAAGGACTCGGAGTATTACCCCCATAATCCCTCTATTTTTTTATATCTAATATTTTATATTGCATTACACCTGCTGGTGCATTTACATCTACTGTTTCGTTCTTTTTGGCCCCTAATAAAGCTTCCCCTAAAGGTGACTCATTAGAAATTTTATTTTCTGCTAAATTAACCTCTGTAGAACCAACTATTGTATATTCTACTTCTTCATTAAACTCAATATCTAATACTTTTACAGTATTTCCAATTTGAACTGTATCTGTATCAATTTCTTTTTCATCAATTATTTTTGCATGTCTTAATTTATTTTCTAACTCAGCTATTTTTACTTCATTTTCAGCTTGTGCTGTTTTAGCTTCATCATATTCTGAATTTTCTGATAAATCTCCAAAGCCTAATGCAACTTTTATTCTTTCTGCTATTTCAGCTCTTTTTTCTGTTTTTAAATAATTTAATTCTTTATCTAAATTATCATATCCTTCTTGTGTAAGGATTACATCTTTTTCTTCCATTTCTATAACCTCCATATTGTTGTTATCATTATAATAAGTTTTTAATACAACATATTAAAAACTTCTATTATATTAAGTCAGATTTCTTGATTTGTCAAGCATTTTTTATAAAAAACACTAATCCTTAAATAAATCTTTTCCATCTTTTAGATATTCATATCCTGAAAATACTGTTGCTATTACAGATATTAATAAACATATTGATGTAATTGCATTAAATACTATACTTCCTTGGTTCATATATATCAAAAAACTACTTTCCATAGCTACTTTTGCATCAGTAGTTGCTCTTACAAAATCAAAGAAATTAAATTTATCTATAAATATTAGTATTATTGATATCATTTGCGTTACTGTTTTTAGTTTTCCCCATATTGATGCTGCAATTACTTTTCCACCTTTTTCTACAGCTATTAATCTATAACCTGACACAAGAAATTCTCTTGCAAGTACTATTACGGGTATCCATGCTGGAATTTTATCCATTTCTACAAACATTACCATTGCTGTTAAAACTAATATTTTATCTGCCAATGGATCTAAAAATTTTCCAAATGTTGTTACTTGATTTCTACTTCTTGCAATATAACCATCTAATTTATCTGTAATTGAAGCTATTATAAAAATCAAGTCCATTATTAAATATGATATTGGTATTCCAAATACTTCTCCTTGAATTCCTAAAAATGGTATTATAACCATTATTGGTACAAGTATTATTCTAAAAATTGTCAATTTATTTGCTAAATTCATTTTTCCAAACCTTTCCTATTATTTTAACATATCTATTGCTTTTTGTAATTGAGTATCTTCACTTTCTTTTATAGTAAATATACTTTCTACACTATCTGGTAATTCAACCTTTTCATCTGGTTCTATTCCAACTTTGTTTATCTTATTTTTATTAGGAGTTTGATATTCTTCAATAGTTATTTTTAGTCCACTTCCATCATTTAATTTTAAAATCTGTTGAATTACACCTTTTCCATAAGTTGTTGTTCCTACTGTTTTTGCTTTTCCTAAATCTTTTAATGCTCCTGCTAATATTTCTGAAGCACTTGCTGTATTTTCATTTGTTAGTATAACTATTGGCATATTTATTATTGGATCAGTCTTCGCTTTTCTAACTGTTTCTTTATTATTTTTATCTACCTCATATAATAGAACTGAATCTTTATCTGCTATATAATCTGCAATTTCTAGTGCCTGATCTACTATTCCTCCGCCATTATTTCTTAAATCTATTATTAGTGATTTTATATTTTTCTTTGCTAATTCTTGATACTTTTTTTTAAAATCTTCTGCTGTTGTTTCATCAAATGATGTAAATTTTATATATCCTATATCATCTGAAATAACTTTTCCTTCTACTTGATTTACTTTAACTTTTGATCTTGTTAATTCATATTTAACATTTTCAGAACCTCTTAATAACTCTACCGTTACTTTTGTTCCTTCTTCACCTTTTATTTTATTTGATACTGCTGTCATATCATCTGCCTTATATTCAACACCGTCCACTGATACTATTAAGTCACCTGCTTGTATTCCTGCGTTTTCCGCTGGACTTCCTTTTATGGTTGACAACACTTGAATTTTATCATATTTTGTATTTTTTATCATATATATTCCAATTCCTACAAAATTTCCCATTGTATCATCTAAATAAGTATCCATATCATCTTTAGAAATGTATTCTGTATATGGATCATCTAATCCTTCTATATAACCCTTTATTGCTCCTTCTTCTAGTTTACTTTCATCAACTTCACCCAAATAATATTTATCTATTATTTTTCTATATTTATCTAGCTTATTTGATATATCTTTATTATTAGATTTTGCACTTACTGATATTGGATTCTTTGTAAAATACGTGTATAGAGATATTGACGTAATCATAAATGTTATAAAAACTGATAATACTACTAGCATTAGAATTTTATAAACTTTAATTTTTTTCTCTTTTTCCATTTTTTACCTACACCTTTCATAAATTTTGAGCGGATGATAATTCCGCTCAATATAAAATATTAATTTTTTTTATTTTTATGTATAAATTACATATAATTTAAAGGATTAACTCTTGAATCTTGTCCATATGCAGTAGCACTATAACTATATCTATAAGGTGATGTTCTTAATTCAAAATGTAAATGCGGACCAGATGAATTTCCTGTACTTCCACTAAGCATTATTTGTTGACCCTTACTTACAGTTTGTCCTGGAGAAACACATATTGACCCCCTTGTGCCATGCCCATAATATGATTGCATTCCATTGGCATGTTGTATTACAACATATGTACCATAACTATTTGGTAAATTATCTGTAACCATGACAACGCCAGCTGCCGCCGCATATACTGGTGTTCCTGCAGATATAGCATAATCTATTGCACCATGGAATTTACCACTTGAATAATATCCATTTGTAGAAATTGATCCTCCACTAACAGGTCTCATAAAATATCCTGAACCTGTTGAAGCTCCAGTATTATTATTTTTTTTATTTCCACTGTTACTACTATTATTAGTACTATTATTGCTACTATTACTATTATTTTTTTCCTGTTGCTTTTTTAATTCTTCTAATTGTTTTTTATATGCTATTTGTGCTTGGCTAATTGCACTTGTTATTTTAGCATTATCTTCTTTTAATGTTTGAATTTCTTGTTCTAATTCTTTTTCTTGATCTGATAATTGTGAAACGTATTTATCTTTTTCTGTCTTAGCTGTCTTTAATTGACTATTAACACTTTCTTTTTCTGTTTTTGATGCTGTTAGTGTTGCTTTACTATTTTCTATTTCTTTTTTAGCATTTTCTATTTCTTCTTTTTGTTTTTGTATTTTTTCTAATAATTCAGAGTCCATTTGTGTAACCTCAGATACTAAATAATAACTAGAAATAAAATCAGTTAAGCTTTTTGAACTTAGTAATACATCTAAATAAGATGTATCACCAGACATATATATAGCCACCATTCTCTTTTTTATTAATTCTTCTTGTTCTTTATAACTTTGTTCAGCTTCTGATAATTTTTGTTCTTCTTCTTTTATTTTTACATTTGCCTCACTTATTTTAATATCCAAATCATTTATTTGAGTCTCATAATTATCAATTTGTGAATTTATACTTTCAACTTGTTTTAATGTTTCTGATTTTTCATTTTCAACATCTTTTTTCTTTTCTTCTGTTTCAGTTATTTTATTATTTATTTGATTTTGCTGTTTTTTCTGTTCATTTATTTCAGACTCTGAAACTGCTAATGATATATCAGTACTTGCCAGCAACATTACAATTAATATTATTCCAATAATTCTTTGACTTATAATCTTCATATGTTTCTTTTTCTCCTCTTCATTTGGCTAATCATTGTACAAAATTTTTAAAATTTTAATGACTGCTTTTTTAATTACATTAATTTGTAATTAATTTGTAGTATTTGCATTATCTACTATATTTGAATTTTCTTCTGTATTGCTTTGTCCTGGAACAACTCCATTTGTTATATATGGTAATGGATCTGTTGTTACACCATTTATTCTAACTTCAAAATGTGCATGTGGTCCTGTTGAATATCCAGTCGAACCGACTTTTAATATTGCATCTCCTCTTTTTACAGTTTGTCCTACTTCAACTAATATTTCTGAGCCATGTGCATATAATGTTGAAATTCCTCCACCATGGTCTATTATTACCATATTTCCGTATGCTGTATTTGGTCCTGCTTTTACAACAACACCATCATTTGCTGCAACAAAATTTGCTCCCATTGGTGCTCCTATGTCGACACCTGTGTGCAATTTATATTGTCCTGTTATTGGATGAACTCTCATCGCATATTTTGATGTAATTCTTGTATATCCAGGTACTGGCCATGCTAATTCTCCTCCAATATATGTTGTATCTAAACCTTGTTGTGCTAATTCTAAAATTTGTTGATTCACTTCTTCATATTGTTTATTTATTTCATCTATTTTTGCTTGTAAAGTTTTTTCTTCATCTGAAAGTTTTTCTATAAAGTTTTCCCTCATTTTTTTTGTATTTTGCAAAGTTCTTGTTGTTCTAGTTTGATTTTCTAAAATTGTTGCCATTTCTTTTTTTTCATTTTCTAGTTTTTGTTTTGACAAATTTATTGTTTTCTTTTTAGTTTCTAAATCGTTTAATAAATTTTCATCTATATCTGTCAATTGAGATATAATATAGTAACTAGATATAAAATCTGTTAAACTTTTTGATTTTAGCAAAACATCCAAATATTGGGTATCCCCCGCCATATAAATTGCAACCATTCTCTTTTTGAATAATTCAACTTGCTTATCATATTTTTCTGTTACACTATTTAATTCTTCTTCTATTTGATTAATTGAATTTTTTAATTCTGTAATCTTACTTTCTTGTTCTGCCAATTCTTGCTCTGATGATTCAATTCTATTATCTAGTTTTTCTACTTGTTGTAAATTTTCTGACAAATTACTTTGTACATTATCTAGTTGCCCATTTGCTTCATTTAATTGATTTTGTAAATCACTTCTTTGCGTTTGTAAATCAGTTGTGTTATTAACACTATTATTTACACTATTATTTTCTGTATCATTTTCAGCATATGTATATACTGACATAAAACAAATTAGTAAGATTAAAACAACACATAAATTTTTACGCATGTTCTCTTCCTTTCGCTTATCATTATACCTTAAGGTATTTTCTCATAGATATAACACTACCTAAAGCTCCTATTCCTATTCCTAATAGCATGTACACAAAAATTATTGATGAAATCATATCTTTAAATCCTACTAAACTCATATTTATAGTTTGCATAAAGTTTGCATTTACAGCTTGTTCTGCAAGTAAACTATATGCTCCACCTACAATTACTATAGAAATTACACTTGCTAATATTCCTATTATCATACCTTCTACTATAAAAGGCCATCTTATAAAGTTATTTGTAGCTCCTACATATTTCATTATTGATATTTCTTTTCTTCTTGCATGTACTGTTAATTTTATAGTATTTGATATTATAAATATAGAAATTACTATCAATAACATTAAAATTACCCCTGTTACAGCTTTTATTCCTTTTGCTAAGTTTAATAATGTTGATACTGTTTTATCACTACTTGTTATTTTATCTACATTTGCTATTTCTAAAATTTTATTTTGAACATCTTTACTTAAATTTAAATCTGTTAAAGTTACTACATATGATGTAGGAAAATATTCTGAGCCATATCCATCTATTAATTCTGATTTGTCCCCTAATTTTTCTTTCATAGTATTTAATGCATATGCTTTATCTTTATATTCTGCTGTACTTACTCCATCTATTTTTCTTATTTCTTCTCCTACTTTTTGTACTTCTTCGTCAGTTGCATCTGTTTTTAAAAATACTTGAAAACCTTGTTCTGATTTTACTTGGTCTACAAAATGATTTATGTTTTCTCCTAATATTAAGAAAATTCCGAATATTATCATTGTTGCACACATTATCATTAATGATGCTCCTGTTGATTTTTTGTTTTTAAAAACATTGCTAAAACCTTCTCCTATTAAATATCCAAATATATTATATTTCACTATCATAACCACCTTTTTTATCATCTCTTACAATGCTACCTTTTTCAATGTGTATTACTCTTTTTTTCATTTTGTCTACTATATCTTTTGCATGTGTTGCAACTACTACTGTTGTTCCTCTCATGTTTATTTCATTTAATAGATTCATTATTTCCCATGCTGTATCTGGGTCTAAATTTCCTGTTGGCTCGTCCGCTATTAGCATTGATGGATTATTTACTAAAGCTCTCGCTAATGCAACTCTTTGTTGTTCTCCACCTGATAATTCATTTGGATACATTTTTGCTTTTCCACTTAACCCTACAAGTGATAATACCATTGGCACTTGTCTTCTTATATGTCTTGGTGTCGCTCTTACTATATACATAGCATATGCTACATTGTCATATACTGTTTTGTCTGGCAATAATCTAAAGTCTTGGAATACCACTCCCATACTTCTTCTTAAATATGGTACTCTACTTTGCTTTAAAAATGTTGTATCTTTTCCATTTATTATTATATTTCCTGATGTTGGTTCTTCTTCTTTTAATATTAATTTTATTAATGTTGATTTTCCACTTCCTGATGTACCTACTAAAAATGCAAATTCTCCTTTATCTATTACAAAATTTGCATTTTTTACCGCTTTTGTTCCTGTATCATATGTTTTTGATACGTTTCTAAATTCTATCATTTTTATTTTCTTCCCTTCGTTCCTCATCATAAAAATTCTTTATTTCTAAGTTTCGATTTTATTATCATTAATTATTATTTTTCTTATAAATCATATCAATAATCTACTAATTTTGCAATAGTTTTCACCAAAAAAACACAGGAATTTTTTTCCAGATTCCCCTGTGTTTTTTTATGTTACAATTCATTATTAATAAAGCTTAAAATACCTAATGATGATAGTTTGAATATATTTCGAATGCGACCGTAATAGTATACAAAATCTTGAACAAATACTCTAAAGGATCCCACCACTGGGGTTTGTTAGAGTATTTGTATTAGAATTTGTTAACGTTATGAAGGGAAGCCGAGAAATATATGAAAACTATCATCATTAGGTATTTTTGATTTTATTATTATATTACTGTTCCAAAATTTTTACTAAATCTTCAGCAGTAATTCCAAAATATTTCATTAACTCTATTGCTTTACCAGATTTTCCAAATGTATCTTTTATACCTATTCTTATTAACTTTGTAGGACATTCATCTGTTAAAACTTCTGAAATTGCAGATCCAAGTCCACCAATAATATTATGGTCTTCTATAGAAATTAATTTTTTTGTTTCTTTTGCACATTTTACAATCATTTCTTTATCAATTGGCTTAATTGTATGGACATCTATAACTCTAACATTTATGCCTTTTTCTTTTAATATTCTTTGAGCCATTATTGCTTCACTAACTGTTACACCTGTTGCAAAAATTGTTGCATCAGTTCCTTCTCCAATTTGAACTGCTTTTCCTATTTCAAATTTTTGATTTTCATCATAAATTATAGGTGTTGCAAGTCTTGATAAACGTAAATATACTGGTCCATTAATTTTACTTATTTCTTTAACTGCCCATTTTGTTTGTACATCATCAGATGTTGATATAACTGTCATATTAGGTAATGTTCTCATCAAAGATATATCTTCTATCATCTGGTGTGTTGCACCATCTTCACCAACAGTTATTCCTGCATGTGTTGCACAAATTTTTACATTTAACTTTGGATAACATACGCTATTTCTAATTTGATCATAAGCTCTTCCTGCTGCAAATACTGCAAATGTACTTGCGTATGGTATTTTTCCACAAGTTGCCATTCCTGCTGCTGTAGAAATCATATTTTGTTCAGCAATTCCCATATCAAAAAATCTATCAGGAAATTCTTTTGCAAATAAACTTGTCTTTGTAGCTGTTGATAAATCAGCATCAAATACTACAATATTTTCATTTTCTTTTCCTAATTCTAACAAAGCTTCTCCATAGCTTTGTCTTGTTGCTTTTTTTATATTTTCATCCATACACTTTACTTCCTTCCCTTGTCAGAATTCCCTGTCCCTATTGACATTCCATTCTTGTCAAAATGGCCCGTCCCTATTGACAAGCACCTATAATCCCAGCATCATTTCCTAATGCAGCAGGAATTATAATCAATTCTTTTCTTGTATTAAATAAATATTTTTTCTTTTGAATATTATTTTTTAATTTATCTAAAAGTACATCTGCAAAATATACAAAACTTCCACCTATACTTACTGCTTCAGGTTCAAAAATATCAATTAAATTTGAAATACCTATACTTAAATATTCTATATATTCATCAACTATATTGTTTATAATATAATTATCTTTATTTTTTCTTAGCATATCTAATAATTCTTGTCCTCTTGTTGTTTCGTCTAATCCTAAGGCATCTCGCAAATTTGTTTTCAATGCTTTCATAGATGCATACTTTTCAAAACAACCTTTTTTTCCGCAATTACATCTAATTCCATCTTTTTGAATTATCATATGTCCAAATTCACAACCAGATAAATCTCCTGTATCTAATAATTCATCATTAATTATTACAGCTCCACCTATTCCAGTACCCAAAGATAAAAATATACTTCTTTTATAATCTTTTAGTGCTCCTATTTTATTTTCTGCAATTGCCGCACATTTTGCATCATTTCTAATTTTTATTGGCAAATTAATTTCTTTTTTAATATTTTCTACAAGATTATAATTTTTTACACCTAAATTTACCGACTTTACTATTTCTGTTCCTTTTATTGTTCCTGGCACAGCTATACCTACTTCTTTTATTTTATATTTTTCTATTAATTCTTTTATATATTTTTTTATATAATTTTCAATAGAAGTCTTTATATCTTTTTTATCTTTTGTAAGTAATCTTTTTTCAGTTTTTTCAACAATATAACCTTTATCGTCAACAACACCTATTGCTATATGACTTCCACCCAAATCAATTCCAATTTTCATATTTAATAATACCCTTTCAAAAAACAAAAAACGGACATTAATAATATTTGCACTTATTCAAACATTTTAAAGTCCGTATTTTTTTATAACATCGGTCCTTTTGGGACATTTTTGTCCCATCAGAAACGTCCCAATTGGTCACTTGGTCCTTATACTCTTGCTGCTGAGAATAAGAATCCACCCATATAAACCTCAATACATGGTGCAAGTACTACTAATACAAAGAATATTAAAACAACACCAACTATTAAGTAAGTTACCTCTGGTAATACTTTAATAATTTTTTGAATTATATTATCTATGTCAATTTCCATGTATTCTACTAATTTTTCCATCATTTCTGATAAGTCTGTTTGCATACCTATTTTTAACATTTCTGTTATCATTGATTTTGCTAATCCTGATTTTTCAAATGGTTCTATCCATGATTCACCTATAATTATATTATTTAATGATGTTTCTATAATTGATAGCATAACATAGTTTTGTACAACATTTTTACTCACTTCTATTGCATCTTGTATTCTCATTCCATTTTTTAAGTTTAACAACATTGCTTTCATTAATCTTGAAAAGTCTAGTGCAAATATAAGTTGTCCAAATATTGGCATTTTATATTTGAAATAATCAAAATTATATTTTCCTTTTGGTGTGTGTATATAAAATATTATTGCTCCGATTATTGCCGCAATTATCATTGTTGGAAGATACCAATATTTTATTAAATTATTTAAAACTCCTTGGAACCATAATGTTATTGCTGGTAATTGGTCTGTTGATCCCATTTCAGTATATACATTTTGAATTGCTGGTATAGCAACTAATGTTCCCACAAAAAGCATTACCAATAATGCGACAAACTGAACTATATTGGGTATTAATATATTTCTTAGTTTTCTTGTTAATGCTGATGATGAATCTAAATAATCTACAGCTTGTTGTAAAGAGTTTGTAAGTGATCCTGAAAGTTCTCCTACTTTTATCATATTTATATATATAAATGGAAATATGTCTGAATAATATTCCATTGTTGTATACATATTTTCTCCTGCCTCAACTCCTGCTAAAATATCCTCTAATACTCCCCTAAATGTTAGATTTTCTGTACTTTCTATTATTGTCTTCAAAGCATGTATATTATTAAAGTTTGCCTTTTTTAATAGATAAAAATTTTGCGTAAATATAACTAAATCTCTACTTGTTACTTTTTCAGTTTTAGATAAGTACATATTTATCTTTTCTTTTGTCGATGTTTCTTTTTTAGTTCTTATATCTGTTGTATTTACATTTTTCATTATTTCTTCTACATCTTTTATGTTTTTCTTTTTAGTCTTTCTTCTTTTAGAAGAATATGCAACTTGATCTATTGATATTGGCATTAAATCATTATTTTTCAAAATACGTATTAAATTTTGTTTACTTCCTGCCTCAACTCTATTTCTTACAATTAGGCCTGAACTTGTAGCAGCTTTATATACATATGTAGGCATTTTAGCACCTCCTATTTTTTTGTAATTTATTGTCTTCTAGCATCTCTTCTTATTTTCATTTGCATTATAGTTCTATTTAAAATTTCTATATTCTTTTCTTCTATTTGAGATTTTGCTTGTTCTAAAGTTATTTTGTCATCTACAAAAAGCGTTGCAATAGAATTTATTAATCCTATACTTCCTTTGTCAGAACTTTGTATTGCATCTTCTATTTCTGAAACACTTATTTTATCTTTTCTTATTATCCCTGAAACAATGTTGTCAACTACCATTACTTCAGGTATTAAAACTAATCTTCCATCTATACCTGGCAATAATCTCTGAGACACAACTAATTTTAACAATGATGATAATAGATATTTTATACTAGCTTGATCTCTTACTTCATAAAAGTTAATCATTCTATCTATTGTTTCTGCACATGATTTTGTATGTAATGTTCCTATAACTAAATGTCCTGATTCTGCCATTTCTATGGCAGCTTCCATTGTTACTTTATCTCTGATTTCTCCTATTACCAATATATCGCAGTCTTCTCTTAATGAGTTTTTTACACCATCACTAAATGTTAAACTATCTCTACCTCTTCCTACTTCCTTTTGAACAATTAGTGATTTTTTTGAATGGTGTCTATATTCTACTGGATTTTCAAGTGTTAATATTTTTTTATTTTGAGTTTCATTTATTTCATTTATTAGAGCATTTAGTGTTGTTGTTTTACCTGAGTTTGTTTTACCTGTTACTAATATCAAACCTTGTGATTGATATGTTTCTCTTCTTATAATATCAGGTAAACCTAATGATTCATATGGTGGCAATTCACTTTTTATAATTCTTAATGTACATAATGGTACATCATTAGAAAGTGATATATTTACTCTTAAACGAATTCCTTTATATTCATATGATGTATCTAATTTTCTTGTTTCATTAAAAACTTCATCTTTATCGACATTTCCTCTAACTAAATAATCATACATTTGATTCATATCATCTACTGTCAATTCATCCATTTCTTCTATTGGTTTTAATTGTCTCATAATTCTCAATATTGGTTTATTTTCTGCAATCAAATGTATATCTGATGCATCTTTTTCTATTGCTATATCCAAAATTTTGTCCATATTTATCATAGCAAATCTCCTCTCTTTTGTTTAATATAATATTAATTGTCTATTTAACTCTTCTAATGTTGTATCACCATTTAAAATTTTTCTAATACCATCAACAACAAGCGGTCTATAATTTTGTTCTAATGCCTTTTTCCTTACTTCTATAGTTGATGCACCTTTTACTATTAATTCTTTTATTTCATCTGTTACATCTAAAGTTTCAAATATTCCTATTCTTCCATAATATCCCACATTATTACATTTTTTACATCCTACAGCCTCATATGTTTTTTTGTTAGTAAAATCAACTGTTTGTCCATATTTTTCTGCAATTTTTGTAATAATTTCTTTTTCTTCTTGTGTATATTCTCTTTCTTTTTTACAATTAGGGCATATTCTTCTTACTAATCTTTGTGATACAGTTGTTGCTAATGTACTAGCTATATCATAATCTGATACTCCCATTTTTCTTAATCTATTTATTACTTCAATTGAATCTATAGTATGTATTGTTGATAAAACATAATGTCCTGTTTGACCTGCTTGTATTGCAATTTCAGCAGTTTCTTGATCACGAATTTCTCCTAATAAGATTATGTCTGGGTCTTGTCTTAAAACTGTTCTTAATGCCCCAGAAAATGTTGATTTATTTCCTATTTCTATTTGATTTAATCCATCTATTCTAATCTCCACTGGATCTTCTATTGTTGTAATATTAATTTCTGGTGAATTTAAATAGTCTACAATACTATACAATGTTGTTGTTTTACCAGCTCCTGTTGGTGCTGCAATTATTACCATACTATTTTTCTTATTAAAACTTTTTTTAAATTCTGTTTCAGTTCCTGGATAACCTAATTCAAATATATTTCTTATATCTACTTCTTTTTTTAATAATCTTAAAACAAATTTTTCTCCATATACATTTGGTTGTGAAGAAACACGAATATTATAATCTTCATATAATAATATTCTTCCATCTTGTGCTTCTTGTTTTTCTTGATGCATATTTGATATTGCTTTTAATCTTCCTATTACCTGTGTTTGTTTTTCTTTTGAAATTTTAGCAGCTGTAAATAATTCTCCATCAATTCTATATCTAACTCTTATTTCATTTGCTAATGGTTCAATATGAATGTCACTTGCTCTTTTTTCCATACCAGTTCTTATTATACTATCTATTAACTCAATCATTGTAGTTGATGAAGAAGTTGTTGCTTTTGTTATGTCTCCATCTGCAGTTTCTGTTTCCATAGAGTTTAAAATTCTATCAATATCATTTTCAAATGTTATATATTGTTCCATTACAAGTCCTTTATTTAACAATAACATTCTTACTGGATCTGGCTTTCCGTTAATAATTTTATCAGTAAAAGCAACTTTTATTTTTCCATTAACAACTTCAAATGGAATACACTTATTTTTCTTACATACATCTAAAGAAAGATAATCAGTTGGTTTTATTTTTAAAGTATTTGATGTTAATAATACACCCTTTTCTCCTAATATTTCAGCTATATTTTGTATTAAAATATCTCCATCACATGCATCTAAAATATGCAATATATCTCCAAGTTTTGTATTTGGACGTTCTCTTTGATACTCTAAAGCTTTTTCTATATCATTTTCTGTTACTATTCCTCTTTTTACCAATTCTACTCCTATTGGCATTCTTCTTCTCATTTCCATAGCAAAATCATCCTTTCTATTCTACAAATTATAAGTAATTGCATTTGTTCCTGTTAAATCAATCCCATCTGTCTTAAAGTTAACTGTAATTGCATATTTTGAATCCACATATTTATACGTAAAATCACAATTATCTACATTTTGACAAATCTTTACATTATTTTTGTATATTGCATTATTTTTTCCCATAAATGTATATTGATTTCCACTTGAAAAAATAATGTAACTAATTTTTTCTGTTCCACTTCCTGTTGTTTTACAATCTATAATTGTATTGTTTTTTCTACTTATCTCATCTGCAAATATACTAGAAAATTTAGTAAATTGTGTTGTATTACTTTTTATATCACCTATCCTTATATTTTTATTAAAAAAAGATAATAATGTTGATATTAAAGTTACAACTATCATCATTCCTATTATATAAATAATTAAAGATGTTAATGTTATACCTTTATTACTTTTCACAATCTTACTCCTTTGCAACATATGTTGAAATCTTTACATTTTTTTCTTTATTTCCTACTTTATATGAAATATTAACAGTTATTTCTTTTACTATATTGCTTTTTTTTGTAGTATCATTTACTACCAATACATAATCTCTTATTACTACTTTTTTATTATATCCTGTAAATTCTGACCCATTATAAATATCTTCTTCTTTTAATATATCTTCTTTTGTTATTCCTTTGGAATCGTAAGATTCTATATAACCTTGGGCCTTTATTTTTTCTATTTCTTGCACAGCATATGAAGTCGCTATTGTTTTTCTGTTTGTATCTTGTGCAGTTAAATTTATATTTGCTATTAAATTTGCTATCATTGCTATAAAAATAGTTATAACGATTAATGAAATTGCAATATCAATTCCTGTAAAACCTTTTTCTTCTTTTATTAACATAGTTTTCCTTCCTAAATTAATCTATAATATGATAAAACCATAATAAAATAAATTATATTAAATACTGATAAATAGAATCCTATTTTTATATTATTATTGTATTGTTCTGATGTCTGCGTCGTTTTAGGTTTTCTTATTTTTTTAAATAATAAATTTAACGAAATCATTAACAATGTTGTTATTATACTTGCTATTGTTACATATTCTTCTGTATATATAGCCATTATTAAAATTACTATTAATATTGAATTTGTGTAGCTTGTTTTAGCCCTCTTTTTCAAATTGATAGTATCAAATAATAATAATGCTAAAAATAATACTAAATATATAGCATATCTATATATACTAGTTTTTTCTATTATGTATAGATATACTATATACATAATTGAAATTATTACCCCATACATTAAAACCGGTTTATTTATTGTTCTATATTCTTTATCTATGCCTGCCATAAGAACTATAAATGTAAAATATAAAACAAAAAATGAATATTCTATTATTTTTATTTTATCAAAATCATAAACACTTAATCCCATTAAATATGCTACTGCTACAAAAAACAATCCAGATAATGCTTCTAAAATCAAATATCTTGGTCTTATTTTTTGTTTACAATACCTACACTTTCCTCCTAAAAAAATATAACTAAATATAGGTATTAAATCAAATATATTTAATTTGTGATTACAATTTGGACAATATGAGTGTGTATGAGTTATATCTTGTCCTTTTGGTATTCTATATACTGCTAAAGTATAAAAGCTTCCAAAGGTAATTCCAATCATAAAAATTATAATATAAAAAAATATTTCCATTGTCTATTCCTACTTCATTTATTTTTTATTAAAGGCATATACATATTATTTATGCATATGCCCTGTAAATCATATAAATATTTATTAATCTTATAAATATTATTCTCCTTGTGGTAAATATTTGTTAAGTTCATCGCCATATTCATTTAATTGATTTAAATCGTTTTGTGCAGCTTTTGTAGATTCTTCTTTAGCTTTTTGTGCATTCTTGAATAATCCTGTGTTGCTTAAAGAAGCAATTGAAATACCAGCTAATATTAATAATATAATTATTGTTATTACTAATGCAACTAATGTAATACCTTTTTGTCCTTTCATTATAACTTTCCCTCCTTTTTCTTTTGATATAATATATATAT